>Ga0207675_100000428_pt1 | contig 40700 bp, 40 predicted proteins | sample KBSSwiS42_FD_184305 | JGI IMG/M metagenome (GOLD analysis project Ga0207675, IMG submission 184305) | Switchgrass rhizosphere microbial communities from Kellogg Biological Station, Michigan, USA - KBS Switchgrass S4-2 (SPAdes) (version 2) | ecosystem: Host-associated > Plants > Roots >...
CGAGGATGCCGCCGCCGCGCTGCGCCGACACCGACGAGATGCAGACGATCGAGCCGCCCTTCTGGCGCTGCATCTGCGGGATCACGGCCTGCGACATCAACAGGGTCCCGCGCAGGCTCACGTCGAGGATCGCGTCATAGTCGGCGTTGGTGATGTCGACGGTCTTCCGCGGCTGCGTGATGCCGGCGTTGTTGACCAGCACGTCGATCCTTCCGAAGGCCTTGAGGACCGCGGCGATCGCGGCGTCGCACGACGCCTTGTCGGTGACGTCGGCGACGACGCCGAGGTGGCCGTCGCCGAGCTTGGCCGCGGCGGTGCCGGGCTCGGCTCGCTCCAGGTCGAGCACGGCGACGCGCGCGCCGTGCTCGGCCATCAGCTTGGCGGTGGCAAATCCGAGGCCGTTGGGGCCGGCGCCGCCGGTGATGACGGCGACCTTGTCTTTGAGCAGCATCTCTTCGACTCCTGTGGAGGGTGGTGTTCGGGTTCGAACACGAGAGATGCCGCACCGCATTGCAGCTGCGAGCCCTGCGAGGCCTCCTGGCCTTCTTCAGGGCCGCGGCCCGTGGGCCGCGGCTTGTCTCCTGAGTTCTTGCTGCGAATGGTGGCGATGCACTCGCCTGACGACAAGCGATACTTCTTCACCTTAAGATGACGTTCTGTCACCTTACCTGCGGGGCAAACCCATGGCGACGCTCCCTCCGATGCCCAACCTGCTGGCGTTCGAAGCAGTGGCGCGCCGCCGCAGCTTCGCGCTCGCGGCCGCCGAGCTCCACCTCACCGCATCGGCCGTCAGCCACCAGATCGCACGGCTCGAAACGCATCTCGCCATCAAGCTGTTCGAGCGCAGCGCCCACGGCGTGCGGCTGAGCCTCGCGGGCGAGCAATACCTGTCGCGGGTGGCCGGTGCGCTGTCAGCGATCGCCGCGGCGACCGACGACCTCCGTCAGGGCGTCAGCAACAGCCTCTACGTGCACTGCTCGCCGAGCCTGGCCAGTCTCTGGCTCATGCCCAGGGTGCACCGGTTCGCGCAGGCCCATCCGGACATCTCGCTCAACCTGTCGGCGGCCCCCACGCACAGCGACTTCGCACTCGGCCAGGTCGACCTGGACATCCGCTACGGCGTCCCGCAATGGCCCAACCTCGTCGTCGAGCCGCTGTTCGAGGAGCGAATCCTTCCGCTCGCGAGTCCGGCGTTCATCCGCGAGCATCGGCTGAAGCGCATCGACCAGCTGCTCGGCGTGCCCCTGATCCAGAGCAACGTCAGCGTCGTGCAATGGTCGGACTGGTTCTCGAAGTTTTCGGACAAGCGCGCTCCCGACCGCTTCACGCTGCGCTTCGACCGCGCGCACATGGCGTTCGACGCCGCCGCGCAGGAACTCGGCGTGGCGCTGGAAAGCACGACGACGGGCGCCAAGCACATCGCGGAAGGCCGGCTTCGCCCGGTGCTCGGCACCGAGAAGTCGATCCGCGTGAAGGCGCACTTCGCGGTCTATCCGGCGCGCCACGCCAAGCGGCCGCCGGTCGAGGCGTTCCTGTCGTGGCTGCACGGCGAAGCCGCAGCGAACGCCGCGCTCGCGCCGCGCGGAAAGCAGTCCTAGCGCGCCAGGCCGCGGCGCGACGACTTGTTCAACGCCACCGCGGCGCGAACGAGCGCCTTCAGCGCCGCCTCGTCGAGCCGGTCACCCTCGCGAACGTCGATCGCGCGCCGGACGTTGCCGTCGAGGCTCGAGTTGAAGAGCCGCGCTGGATCGGGCAGCGACGCGCCCTTGGCGAACGTCATCTTGACCACGTTCTTGTACGTCTCTCCGGTGCAGACGATGCCGTGGTCCTCCCAGACCGGAACGCCGCGCCACTTCCACTCCTCGACGATCTCGGGGTCGGCGTCGTGGATCAGCGCGCGCAGGCGCGCGAGCATCTCGCCGCGCCAGTCGCCGAGCTCGGCGATCCGCGCGTCGATGCGCGCGGACGGCGTCGCGGCTGCGGTCGACCGCGCAACGGGCGATTTCCTGGCGACGGTCTTCTTCGCGACCGTCTTCTTCACGGTCGTCCTGGTCGGCGAGCCGGGCTTCTTCGCGCCCGCGGCAACCGGACGTGGAGAACGAACGCGGGCGATCGGCATGGCAGCTCCCGAAACCGCTCGATTGTCGGATAACTCGTGCTGTCGACGACATAGCATCGCGACCTGGAGCCCGAGCCATGCAGCCCGCCCCCTCGATCGGTTGGAGACTTCGCGTCAAACTCTTCGTCGAGCGGTTCTGGCAGCCGACGAGCGCCTGCATGATGTGCATGCCGGGCAGCCTCGCGAACGCGTGGAGCGCCGTGCACTGGACGATTGCGCTGCGCACCGGGCTCGTCACCGGCGTGGTCGCGCTCCTGCTCAGCTTCACGCCGGTGGCGAGGCTGTATCCGAACCGCTACGGCAACGCGCTCGTCGTCGGCGCCATCACCGCGCTCGGCGACGCCTACTCGCATCCCAACCACTACGGCTTCTTCCACGCCGAGGCGCTGCTGACCGGCGCGGTGTCGGCGGCGCTCGCGGTCGTCGCGTCGTTCCTGCTCGAGGAGCGCGGCCGTCGCGTTCGCGCGTTCTGGTCGTCGCTGCGGTCGCGCAGTCGGCCGGCCGGGGAGTGAGCTACTGCGGCGGCGGCGTCGCCGTCGTGCCCGGCAGCTCGAGCTGGCCCCTGGACTCGAAGCGCACGCTGCCGAACGTCGAGCCGCCGATCTTGCCGCGCAGCACGTAGTCGATCTTCGAGCGGTCACCGCTCGCGAAGCCGAGCGCCTGGCGCACCATCGAGAACGCGGACACCGTCACCGGGACGGTCAGCACCGTCTCGCCGTAGCGCGGGATGGTGCCGCGGGCGTCGCTGACGCCGCTCGCGAAGGCGTTGCCGCGCACCTCGAGGTCGACGGCGACACCGTCGTAATCGATCGCCGACTCGTTCGGGTTCTGCACCCGCAGCTTGGCGGCGAAGCGCAGCTCCATGCCCTGCCCTTCGAGCGGCTCGATACCGACGACCTGGACGCGCAGCGGGTCGCCCATCACCGCGCAGCCGGAGACGAGCACGACCGCCAGCACGGTCGCGCACCACAGGCGAAATCGTCGAGCCATGCCCACCCCCGGTCGTGACGAACGGTCGCAGTCTAGTGGCGCAGACGACCCGCGGGGTCGCCGGCGGCGCGTGTGCGCGCCGTGCGGTCGAGCTGACGCGCGTCAATCGGCCGCAAGGACGAGGAGCCCGCCGAGCCCCAGCACACCAGCCGGCAGCCCCCAGCGCTCCCACTTCGAGACCGCATCGCCGACGACGACCTCGACCGGCACCGGCGTCGTCTCGAGGACGCGATGCGTCACCGAGTCCTCGATCATCCGCGTCAGCGAGTTCTTGCGCGCGGTGCCCATGACGATGCGGCCGACGCCGAGCCGACGTGCGGCGCGGCAGATCTCGTCGGCGCGCACGCCGATTGCGCGGTGCGTCGAGTGCGGAACGCCGGCGTCGGTGAGCAGCGCGACGGCGCCCGCCATCGCGGCGTCGGCGCGGTCGTGCAGCCAGCGCTCGCGATCGGCGCGGGCGACGAACCGCGAAGCGTGGCGCGACAGCCGCGGCTGCACGTTGAGCAGATGCACTTCGAGCGCGGTGTCGCGGCGGTGTTCGGCGATCGCGTGGCGCACCGCGCCGAGCGCGTTGCGCGAGCCGTCGACGGGAACGAGGATGGCAGGCACGGCAGGTTCTCCTTCGAGCGTTGCGGGTGCGGCATCCGGCGCCGGGCTCGACGCCGCGGCCGCCGACTCGCGCTGCGCCGCGAGCCTGGCGTGGATCCGCGACTCGAGGTGGCGATGGTTCTTCAGGAACGCGGCGCCGAGGACGAGCGGAATCGCGAGGTACGCGAGCGCACCGAGCGCCGGGTTCGCTTCGAGCCACGGTTGCGCGATCGGCTCGCCGCGGACCATCTTCACCGCCGTCCAGACGAGGACCGCGGCGCCGACGTAGACGATCGCCGGGAAGCGGTCGACGACCTTGAGCACCATCGTGCTGCCCCAGACGACGATCGGCACGCTGATCACGAGCCCGGCGACGACGAGCAGGTAGCTGCCGTGCGCCGCGCCGGCGACGGCGAGGACATTGTCGAGCCCCATCACCGCGTCCGCGACGACGATCGTTCGCATCGCGCCCCAGAACGTCGTCGCCGCGGCGTCGTGGCGTTCGCCTGCTCTCTCGTCGGGCAGCAGCAGCTTGTAGGCGATCCAGAGCAGGACGACGCCGCCGGCGAGCAGCAACCCCGGGATCTGGAGCAGCCAGACGACGACCGCGGTCATCGCGCTGCGCACCGCGATCGCGCCGACCGCGCCCCAGACGATCGCGCGCTTCTGCAATCGGGGCGGCAGGCCGCGCGCGGCGAGCGCGATGACGATCGCGTTGTCGCCGGCGAGGACGAGGTCGATCACGACGATCGCCAGCAGCGCGGAGAAGAAGGTGGCGGGATCCATCGGTGGGCAGTCGCTCGCGTGCGGACAATTCTCGTGGGGCGTCGTGCGTGGTCTTTCGCGAATCGCGATCGATCGCGACTCGCGATCGATCACAATGGCAGCGCGCGCGGCGCTCCGTCGCGCGTGCAAAGCGGGAGTAGTCCGCGTCCCGGGAACGCCGGGACGTCCGCTGCGTCGTCAATACGGGCCTTCGGGCCCCGGCGCTTCGGGTGCTCGTCGGCACGGACAAGACCTTTGCCTTCCCTCTTCGAAGGATGGCAAATGACGATTCCGCTCGCTCTCTCCTCGTTGCGTCGCTATGTCCGCCACGGCACGCTGCCGCAGCTCGCGGCGCTCGAGGCGACCGTTCGCCTCGGCAGCGCGTCGCGCGCTGCCGACGCGCTCTGCGTCGCGCAGCCGACGATCTCCGGCCACCTTCGCAAGCTCGGCGACTCGCTCGGCGTGCGCCTGTTCGACCTGCGCGGCAAGCGCCTCGTGCCGACCGCTGCCGCGCTCGCGCTGGTGGAGGCGAGCGACGAGGTCTCGGCGGCGCTCGAGCGCTGCGAGCGAACGCTCTGCGCCTATCGACGCGAGCGCGCCGTGGCCGCTAACGACGGGCGAGCTTGAACGCGATCATCGCTCGCAGCTTGTTCGGCAGCACCGGCTTGATGAGCAGATGGAAGTCGTGCTCGAGCGCGTCCTTCTCATGGCCGCTCATCGCGCTGCCGGTGACGACGATCGCCGGCACCGAGGCGCCGAAGCGTCGGCGCACCGCCGCGATCGCAGCGACGCCGGTCGCGCCTTCCTCGAGCCGGTAGTCGGCGATGACGAGCGCCGGCGGCGAAGCGTCGGCGGCCTCGGTCCAGGCCCGCGTCGCCGCGAGGCTCTCGAGCGAGACGATCGTCGCGCCCCACGACGCGAGCAGCACCTCGAGACCCTGGCGCACCGCCGGCTCGTCCTCGACGACAACGATCACACGACCGGCGAGCGTGACTCCGGTCGGCGCCCGCGCGCCGAGCGCGCGCTCGGCAGCGCGCGGCGCCTTGCCGACCGGAAGTCGGAGCGTGAAGACCGTCCCGCGGCCGACCTCGGAGCGCAGCTCGAGCGGCGCGTTCATGAGATCGGCGAGGCGCCTGACGATCGCCAAGCCGAGGCCGAGGCCTTTTCTCTGCTCGCCGCCGACCGCGCGCGTCCCGGGCACCTGATAGAACTCGTCGAAGACGCGCACGCGCTCGTCGGCGCGGATCCCCGGGCCGGTGTCCCAGACCTGCAGCAGCAGCCGCTCGCCATGGCGGCGGCAGCTGACGAGCACGGAGCCGTCGCTGGTGTAGCGGATCGCGTTCGAGACCAGGTTGCGAACGATGCGCTCGACCAGCAGCGGGTCGGCGAACGCGACGCGGTCGCCGCCGCGGATGCGCAGCTCGAGCCCCTTCTCGAACGCCGCCGGCTCGAAGTGCAGGCGCACCTTGCGGAAGATGTCGGCGAGCTCGAAGTCGACCGGATGGACCTCGACGCCGCCGCTGTCGATCTTGGTGATGTCGAGCAGCTCCGAGAACAGGCCCTCGAGCGCGTCGACCGATTCGTTGATGCTGTTGACGAGCTGCGCGACCTCGGCGTCGTGGCTGCGCGCGCGCAGCGCTTCGGCAAAGAGGCCCATCGCGTGCAGCGGCTGGCGCAGGTCGTGGCTCGCGGCGGCGAAGAACTGCGTCTTGGCGCGGTTGGCGACCTCGGCCTCGGCGCGCGCCGCGTCGGCGACCGCCTTCTCGGCGCCGAGCTGCACCGCGAGCGCCTCGGTGCGCAGCTTCAGCCCGACGATGCTCTCGAACGACTGCCGGTAGTTGCGGCCGAGCAGCATCGTCATCGCCATCGCGACCGCCATGACGACGGCGACCTGCCAGCCGAGCGTGTCGTCCTGGAGGGCGACGCGGACGATCGCCGGAACGAAGACGAGGACGACGAAGAGGACGAAGAGGCGGAACTGCGGCGCCAGGATCGGCACGCAGGCGACGCAGAACGTGTAGACGACGACGACGAGCGCGAGCCGGTGCAACCCTCCGCCGTACGCCGAGAAGAACCACGCCGCGACTCCCCAGAGGGCTCCCGAAGCGAGGACACCGGCCTGCCACGTCCGCAGCCGCCGCGACAGGCCCTCGCTCGTCGTCGGCTCGTCGCGCGCGAAGCGCAGCGCGAGCCAGGCGCGGCCGAGCCAGACGATCGCGAACGCGACGCCCCAGACGACGCGCAGCAGCAGCGGCGCGACGCCGGCGAAGACCATCTCGACGATGATCGCGCCGATCGCGTGGCCGGCGAGCGTCGTCCGATTGAACGCGAAGGTGCCGCGGACGTGGTCGCGCAGCAGCAGGAAGCCGTCGAGCGGTGCGACGCCGTCGCGCGCGGCGGCGTCCACGCTGGCCGGCGGGGCGCCGGCGCCGCTCAGGGACGGCGCGTGAGCCACGGCGCGATCGCCCCCTGGCTCGACAGCTGGCTCACCGCGAGGACGGCCTGCGTGCGCGAGTTGACGCCGAGCGCGCGCAGCACTGCGGCGACGTGGTCCTTGACGGTCTCGACCGAGAGGTCGAGCTCGCGCGCGATCAGCTTGTTCGACTGGCCGCGCAGCAGCAGGCCGAGGACGTCGGTCTGGCGCGGCGTCAGCTTGAACTGCGCGAGCGCGTCGGTGCGCTCGGGGTGGCCGAACGCAGCGTCGGCGACGCGCCGCTCGGCCGCCGGCGGCACGCCCTCGCCCATCGTCATCGGCGGCACGTAGATGCCGCCTTGCATGACCACCCGCAGCGCCTCGCGCAGCGTCTCGTTGCTCGCGCGCTTGGAGACGAACCCCATCGCACCGAGATCGATCGCGCGGATGACGTCGGCGCTGCGGTCCGACGCCGAGACGACCACGACCGGCACCTGCGGCCAGCCGTTGCGCAATTCGATCAGGAGGTCGAAGCCGTCGGCGTCGCCGAGACGCAGGTCGAGCAGGCAGAGGTCGAAGTCGGCGTCGGCCGCGAGCGCGTCGCGCGCGGCGCGCGCGCCGGCGACGCCGACGACGGCGACGTCGTTGCCCATCCCCTCGATCACGTTCTGCAGCGCGCTCAGGATCAGAGGGTGGTCGTCGATCAGCAGGACTCGCATGGCTTGGGCCCGGGTCTAGGTGAAGCGTCGTCCGACCGACTCGGCGACGCAGACCGGCTTGTCGCTGCCCTCGCGCTCCATCCGGACCTCGTAGGTGAGCTGGGCGCCGCCCTCGAGGTGCTCGAACTTGAGGAGCTTGAAGTGACCGCGGACGCGGCTGCCGCTCGGCACCGGGGCCGGGAAGCGCACCTTGTTGAGGCCGTAGTTGACTCCCATCCGCACGTCGTCGACGCGGATCGCGCTCGCCGCCATCTCGGGCAGGAGCGACAGCGTCATGAAGCCGTGCGCGATCGTCGTTCCGAACGGGCCGGCCTTTGCCCGCTCGGGGTCGACGTGGATCCACTGGTGGTCGCCGGTCGCGTCGGCGAAGAGGTCGATGCGCTTTTGCGTGATCTCGATCCAGTCGCTGACCGCGGGGTCGCCGCCGACGTCGAGTTCGAGCTCGGCGAGCTTCGCATAGCGCTTCATCAGTTCACCCAGGTGATGATCGGTTCCCACTGCTCGCGGTCGCCCTGGAATCGCGTCGAAGCGACGTCCCAGAGCGTCAGCCCGTGCGCAGCGAGGTGGACGTAATTCTGCGTGTCGCGCAGGAACCCGAGCAAGGGGACGCTGACGCCGTCGAGGAAATTGCGCAGCTGGTCGGTCGAGATCGTCCCCTCGCGCGTGCGCATGCCGACGACCGCCGCCTGGACGCGGTCGCTGCGGCGATGCGCGAGAAGGTCGGAGATGAACGCGTGCGTCGCGTGGATGTCGAAGATGCTCGGCTGCAGCGGGATCAACACCTTGTCGGCGAGCTTCATGACCTCGTCGAGGCGCTTGCCGTGCAGCCCGGCGGGCGTGTCGAGGACGATGTGCGTCGTCCCCTTCGGCGGCCGGACGATCTCGTCGCGGCTGACCTCCCAGCTCGCGATCTTCGGCAGGCCCGCCGGGCGCAGCCCCAGCCACGTCTTCGACGACTGCTGCCGGTCGACGTCGCCGAGCATCACCGCGTGGCCGCGCGAGGCGAGGTAGCCCGCCAGGTTGGTCGACAGCGTCGTCTTGCCGACGCCGCCTTTCGGGTTCGCGACCACGATCACCGGCATGCGGCACTCCCCTTCTCGTTTTGCGGGTATGTTAGCGCCGGCGCTCGCGCGGCCTCGCCCCGCGGCGGCGTGCGTCCTAACGACTTCCACCGATGGCAGACAACGAATCACCAGCGAGCGCCGACGCGGCGCATGGCGCCGAGATCCTCGTTCTCGTCGCCCATCCCGAGCTCGAGCAATCGCGTGCCAACCGTCGCCTGATCGATGCCGCGCGCGCGCTGCAGCAGGGCGGCAGCGGCCGCGTCGCCGTGCGCGACCTCTACGCGCTCTATCCCGACTACCTGATCGACGTCGACGCCGAGCAGGCGGCGCTCGCCGCTGCGCGGCTCGTCGTCTGGCAGCACCCGGTCCGCTGGTACGGCATGCCGCCGCTCCTCAAGCTCTGGTGCGACGACGTGCTCGCGTTCGGCTGGGCATACGGCCCGGGCGGCGACGCGCTGCGCGGCAAGGACGTCTGGCTCGTCGCCAGCACCGGCGGCGCCGACGACTCGTACCGGCCCGACGGCTACAACCGCTACTTCTTCGACGCCTTCCTGCCGCCCTACGAGCAGACCGCGGCGCTGTGCGGCATGCGCTTCCTGCCGCCGCTCGTGCTCCACGGCGCGCATCGCGCGAGCGACGCCGAACTCGCCGCGCACGCGACGACCTTCGCGCGGAAGCTCGCCGAGTACCCGAACTGGCCGGAGATGGAGTTCATCGAGGACTGCGTCGAGTGCCGTGTCCCCGAGACCGCACGGCCAATCGACCGCTCGATGGAACCGGCCTGAACATGGAGCACAGCGCCTGGCTGAGCGCGAGCCTGGTCTACCTCGCCGCCGCCGTCCTCGCGGTGCCGCTCGCGCGCTACGCGGGCCTCGGCTCCATCATCGGCTACCTCGCCGCCGGCATCCTGATCGGGCCGTGGGGGCTGAAGCTCGTGACCCGCCCCGAGGACATGCTGCAGATCGCCGAGTTCGGCGTCGTGCTGATGCTCTTTCTCGTCGGCCTCGAGCTCGAGCCGCAGCGGCTGTGGGCGCTGCGCAAGCCCATCTTCGGCTGGGGCAGCCTGCAGCTCGTCGGCTCGGCGCTGCTGCTCGCGCTCGCTGCGCTCGCGTTCGGCGTCGACTGGCGGCTCGCCATCGTCGCAGCGATCGGCCTGGCGATGTCGTCGACGGCGATCGGCCTCGGCGTCCTCGCCGAGCGCAACATCCTCGCGACGACCTCCGGCGAGAGCATCCTCAGCGTCTCGCTGCTCCAGGACATCGCAGCGATCCCGATCCTCGCGCTCATCCCGTTTCTCGCCGCGACCGCGGGCGCCGCTGGCAGCGCCGGCGGCGGCTGGCTCGGCGCCGCCAAGGTCGTCGGCACGATCGCAGCGATCATCCTCGGCGGCAGGCTGCTGCTCAGGCCCGCGCTGCGCTGGATCGCGTCGAGCGACACGCCCGAGATCTTCACCGCCGCTTCGCTGCTGCTCGTCGTCGCGACCTCGGCGCTGATGGAAGCGGTCGGCCTCTCGATGGCGCTCGGCGCCTTCCTCGCCGGCGTGCTGCTCGCCGAAAGCGAGTACCGGCGCGAGCTCGAGACCGACATCGAGCCGTTCAAGGGGCTGCTGCTCGGCCTCTTCTTCATCGCCGTCGGCATGACGATCGACTTCGCAGTCGTCCTCGCGCAGCCGCTCCTCGTCGCCGCGACGGTGATCGGCTTTCTCCTGCTGAAGGCGGCGGTGCTCTGGGCGATGGCGCGCACGATGCCGATCCCGTCGCTCGAGCGCCCGGTCTTCATCGTTCTCCTCGCCCAGGGCGGCGAGTTCGGCTTCGTCGTCTTCCAGAGCGCGGCGACCACCGGCGCGATCACGGCGCCGAACGCATCGTTCCTGATCGCGTCGGTCGCGATCTCGATGCTGCTGACGCCGCTCGTGCTCGTCGTCGCCGACCGCTGGTGGACGCCTCGGCTCGGCGGTGGGGCGCGACGCGACGTCGAGGAGCTGAAGGAGCCGCAGAAGGAGCCGGTGATCATCGCGGGCTTCGGCCGCTACGGCCAGATCGTCGGCCGGATGCTCTACGCCAACGGCATCCAGCCGACGGTGCTCGACCACAGCGCCGAGCAGATCGAGGCGATGCGGCGCTTCGGCTGGCGCGTCTACTACGGCGACGCGACGCGGCTCGACCTGATGCGCACGGCCGGCGCCGACCAGGCGCGCGTCATCGTCGTCGCGATCGACGACATCGATCAGAGCGTCGACTGCGTCAAGATGATCCGCGCCAACTTCCCACGCGCGGCGATCGTCGCCCGCGCCCGCAACGTCTCGCACTACTACGAGCTCTACGAGCTCGGCGTGCGGCTGATCGAGCGCGAGACGCTCGACTCGGCGCTGATGAGCGCGCGCAGCACGCTCGAGCAGCTCGGCTGGCAGCCGCACCACGCGCGCAAGCTCGCGCTGCGCTTCCGCCGCCACAACGTCGCCCAGCTCGCCGCGATCGCGCCGCACCGCAAGGACGAGGCACGCCTGATCGCCGCCGCCCGGCAGGGCCGCCAGCAGCTCGAGGAGCTGTTCGCGCTCGAGCGCCAGCAGGCGGCCGAGCGCAAGGCGCGCGCCGGCTGGAGCGGCGCCACCGATCCGCCCTGAGGCAACGCTTCTTTACGTTGCGTTGACCTGCGGAGGTCGTTCCCTGGGGCGCTCGTGCGTTGATTGAGCACGTGCAGCGCTGCGCGATCCGCGCAGCCGCCGAACAGGAGAAATCGCATGAACGCCAAGAAGCTCGCCATCGTCGCCGTCGCCTTCGCCGGCACGCTCGCCGCGGCAGCCGCCCAAGCGCACGGCCGCGACGACGTCCAGTTCTCGGTCACGATCGGCACGCCTTTCATCGCGCCGGTGCGGCCGGTGTTCGCCCCGGCGCCGGTCTTCGTCCCGGCGCCCGTCGTCCGCTACGAGAACCGGTACGACAACCGGTACGACAACCGCTACGACTACCGCCACGACGCGTACCGCGCGCCGACCCGCTGGGATGTCGACGGCGACGGCATCCCGAACCGCGTCGACCGCGTCTACAACCCGCGCTGGGACGTCGACGGCGACGGCATCCCGAACGCCCGCGACCGCTTCGACAACCGCAAGCGCACCTGGCGCTGAGCCGCCACGGCGGCGCTTCGATCCCGGAGCGCCGCCGTCATTCGATCCGGCACGCCTCGGCGAACGGCAGCCGGGGGCTGCGCGCGAACAGCTTCGAGCGGTCGCCTTGGCCGAGGTTGCAGATGAAGTTCGTCCGCACCGTCGTGCCGGCCCAGAAGGCGGCGTCGATCTTCGCGTGGTCGAAGCCGCTCATCGGGCCGCAGTCGAGACCGATCGCGCGCGCGGCGAGGATGAAGTAGCCGCCTTGCAGGCTCGCGTTGCGAAACGCCGTCGCCTCGATGTGCGCGGTCTTGCCGACGAACCACGACTTCGCGTCGGCATGCGGAAACAGGAACGGCAGCTTCTCGTAGAACGCGTAGTCGATGCCGATCACCGCGGTGACCGGCGCCGACGTCGTCTTGGCGACGTTGCCCGGCGACACGCACGCGAGCAGCTTCGCCTTCGCTTCGGGCGAGCGGACGAAGACGATCCGCATCGGCGACGAGTTCGCCGACGTCGGGCCCCACTTCATCAGCTCGTAGATCCGGCGCAGCTCGTCGTCGGAGACCGGCGCCGCGGTGAAGCCGTTGTGGGTGCGGGCGTCGTCGAAGAGCTGCTCGGTCGTGATCTGCATGGCGCGGCTCGAAAAGCGGATCGCACGATTGTCGCGAGCCGGCGCGGTCTTCGCCGCCGGTGCCGTCGCGGCCGGCGCGTCGTTGCGACAATCGGCGCGTGTTCAGCCCGAGCCCCGGCGACGTCCGCCGCTTCTTCGTCGACGCGCGCCACAAGCGCGACGAGCGGCTGCCGCTGACGCCGCTCGAGACGATCGCGGCCGACTGGATCGACGCCCACCCCGAGTACCGAGCCGACCTCGCCGACGCCGACGCGGCGGCGGCCGCGACCTATCCTGCCGAGGGCGGCCGCGAGAACCCGTTCCTGCACCTGTCGATGCACCTGTCGATCAGCGAGCAGGTCTCGATCGACCAGCCGCGCGGCATTCGCGCGGCGGTCGAGGCGCTCGCGGCCAGGCGCGGCTCGTTGCACGAGGCGCAGCACGAAACGATGGAATGCCTCGGCCGCATGCTCTGGGAGGCGCAGCGAAGCGCCCTTCCGCCCGACGGCGAGGCCTACGTCGAATGCGTGCGCCGTCGCGCCACCGGCTGACGCGGCGGCCGCGCGCTCACGGCTCGGCCGTGCGACGCTCGTCGCGGGCGGCGCGCCAGACGTCGCGCGCCGCGTCGGCGTTGAGGATCGCGATGCCGATGCCGACGACGAGGTCGGGCCAGGCGTTGCCGACGAGCGCCGTCGCCGCACCAGCGGCGACGATCGCGATGTTGGCGAAGGCGTCGTTGCGCGCCGACAGGAACGCCGCCCTCGACAGGCTGCCGGCGTGGGCGCGAAAGCGCGCCAGCAGCAGCGCGCACGCGAGGTTGACGACGAGCGCACCGACGCCGGTGGCGCCGAGCAGCACCGGATCGGGAGCGATCGGCAGCTGCAGCTTCTGCCACGCCGTCACGACCGTCGCGATGCCCGGAACGAGCAGGATCAGCGCCAGCACCATGCCGAGCGCGGCGCGCCGGCGCGCTGGCCAGCCGAGCGCGACCGCGATCAGCGTGTTGATCGACGCGTCCTCGAGGAAGTCGACGCTGTCGGCGAACAGCGACACCGAGCCGATCGCGCGCGCGACCGAGAACTCGACGCCGAAGTAGGCGAGGTTGAGGAGCGCGACCGCGACGACGGTGCGCCGAAGCGCGGTGTCGATCATCGGCGTGCGCCGATGCTAAGGCCTGCCCTAGCTGCCGACGAGGCCCTGGCGGATCGCGTAGACCGTCATCTCGGAGTTGTTCGCGAGGCCGAGCTTCTCGAGGACGCGCGCGCGGTAGACGCTGACGGTCTTCGGGCTCAGCATCAGCTCGTCGGCGATGTCGGAGAGGCGCTTGCCGGAGGCGATCATGACGAGCGTCTGCATCTCGCGGTCGGAGAGCTTGTCGTGCGCGTTCTCGACCGCCGGCGTCGTCAGACTCTCGACGAGCATCTGCGCGATCTCGGGAGTCACGTACTTGCGGCCCTGCGACACGGTGCGCACCGCGCTGACGATGAGCGCCGGGTCGCCGCCCTTGTTGACGTAGCCGAACGCGCCGGCGCGCAGCGCCCGGATCGCGTACTGGTCCTCGGGGTACATCGAGACGACGAGGACGCGCATCGCGGTGCCCTCGTCCTTGAGCGCATGCAGGACGTCGAGGCCGCTCCTGCCCGGCAGGTTGATGTCGAGGACGAGGACGTCGGCGGTCTTGTCGCGCAAGAGCGCGCGCAGCTCGCCGTAGTCGCCCGCCTCGCCGACGACCTCGATGTCGGCAGCATCCGAGAGCGTGTCGCGGATGCCGCGCCGGATCAGCGCGTGGTCGTCGCAGAGGATGACGCGGATCATCTAACGCCTTTCTGCTCGGCCGGCCGGGCGCCGGGCCGCCCCAAGCCCGGCCGCGCCCCCTCGGGGGGCAGCGAGCGAAGCGAGCGTGGGGGCGTCATACATCAGCCCACTGGCTCGGGTCGTAGGACTTGTCGGGCGGCGCCGGCACGTACGCGCTCTCGGGCGTGTCGAGCGGAACCGAGAGGATCAAGGTCGTGCCGTGCGGTCCGCTCGACAGGTCGATCCAGCCGCCGACCGTCGTCGCCCGCTCCTGCAGGCCGCGGATGCCGAACGAGCGCGCCTTGGCGAGGTCTTCCTGGCTGACGCCGCGGCCGTTGTCGGTGATCTCGAGCGAGAGCACGCCGCCGGCGAGCGAGAGGTCGATCTGCACGCGCGTCGCCTGCGCGTGCTTGCTGATGTTGGTCAGCGCCTCCTGCGCGGTGCGGTAGGCGACGAGCGGAACGCCCTGCGGCAGCTCGAGCGGCTGCTTCGGCAGCCGCAGGTGACAGACAACACCGCTTCGCCGCTCGAAGCGCAGCGCGATCCAGTGCAGCGCCGCGACCAGCCCCTGCTCGAGGATCGCGGGCCTCAGGTTGTGCATGATCCGCTGGCTCGCCTCGACCGCATGCGTCACCGTCTCGAGCGCCGACTGCACCCGCGAAACGACCTGCGGCGCGCTCGAATGGCGCGCGATCCAGGCGAGGTCGAACTTGAGCGCGGTGAGCGAGCCGCCGACGTCGTCGTGGATTTCCCGCGCGATCGCGGCGCGCTCGTGCTCGACGCTCGTCTGCAGGTGCTGCGCGAGCTCGTGCAGGCGCTCCTTCGACGCGATCAGGTCGCGGTCGGCCTTGATCCGTGCGCGCCGCGTCTCGGCGGCGTCGATCGCGTGCAGCAGCGCGGGAACGAGGCGCGCGAGGTTGCTCTTCTGCAGGTAATCGTTGGCGCCGTTGCGCATCGCCTCGACCGCGGTGTCGTCGCCGATCTCGCCGGAGACGAGGATGAACGGGATCTCGCGCATGCTCGCCTTCAGAAGCTCGAGCGCGACGAGCCCCGAGAAGCCGGGCAGGTTGTAGTCGGAGACGACCGCGTCCCACGGCTCGTCGAGCGCTTCGAGGAACGCGACCTCCGAGTCGATCCGCCGCGCCTGCGCGTTCATTCCGCCGCGGAGGAGATGCGCGACGAGCACCTCGTGGTCGGGCTCGGAATCCTCGAGATGCAGGATGCGGTAGATGCGGTCGCGGGCCGGCGCGGACATAGCGGCGCAGTATGCCGACGGGGACGCGCGTCTCGACCCTCGCGCCGGTCGCGCGCTCGCGCGCAATGACAAACCTCACGAACGCGGGCATCGCTCGGAGAGCGGCTGCGGGCGTGATGACGCATGCGCTCGGTCGACCGAGCGCGCTGGCGCGGACGCCGGGTGACCGGTTCCGCTCCATGTCCCCCGGGCCTGGCCTGAACGGCCAGGTCCGGGGGACATGAGCGCAACCCAGCCACCCCGCCGCGATGCCCGCACTCGGTCGCCGAGTGTGTGGCGTGCTACAGATCCGCCGCCTGCCTGAGCGTCTGCACGACGGGTCTGCGCAGCACCTCGCGCAATCCCCACCAGCCGGCAGCGAGCGCGAGCAGCGCGCCGGCGACGGCACCGGCGAGCGGGACGAGCGGTGACGGGTTCCAGCTGAATTCGAACACCCAGCGCGCGAGCGCCCAGCTCACGATCACCGCGGCGATCGACGCGAGCAGACCGGCGAGCGCGCCGACGCCGAGCAACTCGGCGCGCTGCACCTGCGCGAGCAGCCGGGCGCTCGCGCCGAGCGCGCGCATGACCGCGAACTCGCGCGCGCGCGACTCGCGCGTCGCGCTGACGGCGGCGAAGAGGACGACGAGCCCGGCGGCGAGCGTGAAGCCGAACAGGAACTCGACCGCGCGCACGACCTGGTCGAGGACGCGCTGCACCTGTGCGATCGACGCCGAGACGTCGATCGACGTGATGTTCGGAAAGTCGCGGCTGATCGCGTTGTCGAACCCCGGCGTCGCCGGCGCGCGGTACGCGGCGATGTAGCTGACCGGCGCGTCGACCATCGTCGCGGTCGGGAAGAGGACGAAGAAGTTGACGCGCATCGACGACCAGTCGACCTTGCGCAGGCTCGTGATGCGGCCCTCGACGGGCGTGCCGCCGAGGTCGAAGCGCAGCGACTGGCCGAGCTTCAGGCCGAGCGTGTCGGCGAGCCCCTCCTCGACGCTGAGGCCGCCCTTCTCGTCGGCGGTCCAGCGGCCGGCGGAGACCAGGTTGTGCGCCGGCAACGTCGAGCTGTGGCTGAGATTGAACTCGCGGTCGACGAGCCGGCGCGCACGCGGATCGGCGAAGTCGTCGGGCCCGACCGCCTTGCCGTCGATCGCGACGAGGCGGCCGCGGATCATCGGGAACCAGTCGTAGCGCGTCACGCCGAGCGAGCGGATCTTCTCCTGGAACGCGTCGGCCTGCGGCGGCTGGACGTTGATGACGAAACGGTTCGGCGCGTCCTTGGGCGTCGCCTGCCGCCAGCTCGAGACGAGGTCGGTGCGCAGGAGTGCGAGCAGCACGAGCGCGAGCAGCCCGACCGCGAGCGCGGAGACCTGCAGCACCGCGAACGCCGGCCGCGCCGCCAGCTGGCGCGTCGCGAGGATCAGCCAGCGCGGCGCGCGTGCATCGGGCACTGCGCCGCGCAGAACGACGAGCGCGAGCCACGACAACAGCGCGAACACGAGCACCGCGGCGGCAAAGCCGCCGACCGCGATCAGCCCGAGCTTGAGATCGCGCGCGACGGCGAGCAGCAGCGCGGCGAAGCCGAGCGTGCCGGCGCCGAGGACGGCGAGCGACGCCGGCTTGAGCGCGCCGACGTCGCGCCGGATCACCCGCAGCGGCGGCACGCGCGCGAGCTGCAGCACCGGCGCGACGCCGAAGCCGAACAGCAGCGTGAAGCCGACGCCGGCGCCGAACAGCGCCGGCCAGGCGCTCGCTGCCGGCAACACCGCATCGACGAGCCCGGCGAGCAGCCAGACGAAGACGTAGTGGACGGCGAAGCCGATGACGAGCCCGCCGACGCTCGCGACGACGCCGACGAGCGCGAACTCGACGAGATATTGCAGCGCGATCGTCCGCTGCGGCAGGCCGAGCACGCGCAGCATCGCGCAGTCGTCGAGATGGCGGTCCGCGAAGTCGCGCGAGGCGATGCCGACCGCGACCGCGGCGAGCAGCGCGGCGAGCAGCGCGACGAGGTTGAGAAACTTCTCGGCGCGGTCGAGCGTCTGCCGCATCTCGGGCCGGCCGGTCGCGAGCGACTCGATGCGAATGCCGCGCACGCCCTTGACCTTGATCTCGTTCTCGGCCCAGGCGACGAACGCGGCGACGGCGGCGTCCTTGCCGGCCGGCGCCGCGACCGCGAGGCGGTACGAGATGCGGCTCGCCGGCTGTACCAGCCCGGTCGCCGGCAGGTCGGCGTCGCTCAGCATCACCCGCGGCGCGAGGCTCGCGAAGCCGGTGCCGCGGTCGGGCTCGATGACGATGACGCGCGCGATCTTGAGCCGTGCGTCGCCGAGCAGCAGCGGGTCGCCGACGCGCAGCCCGAGCGAATCGAGCACCGCGGCGTCGACCCACACCGTTCCGGGCGCCGGCGCCGCGGCGATCTCGACCTCGCCTTCGCCGGCACCGCCGCGAACGCGCAGCTTTCCGCGCAGCGGATAGGCGTCGCTCACCGCCTTCACGCTGACGAGCCGCGTCGCGCCGCCCCGCTCGTCGGGCGCGCGGCCCATGCTCGGGAAATTCGCCGCGGTGGCGGTGACGAGCCCGAGCGCGCGCGCCTTGGCGACGAGGTCGGCCGGCGGCGGCTGGTCGCTCGCGACGATCGCGTCGCCGCCGAGCAGCTGGCGCGCGTCGCGCGCGAGGCCGGCGTTGATGCGGTCGGCGAAGAAGCCGACCGCGGTCAGCGCCGCGACCGCGAGCATCACCGCGACGGCGAGCAGGCGCAACTCGCCGGCGCGGAAGTCGCGTGCGAGCTGGCGTCGGCCGAGCTGCCAGGCCGACGGCGTGCGGCGAACGGGTGCGGTCGTCATGGGCGCGGTCGGCGGGACGGTACACGAGTCGCGAACGCTGCGTGCAACCGGGTTGAACCGCTCGGCGGCGGCGCGGTGGTCCAATGGGCCATGAACATCTTGCCCTCGCTCTTCGTCTCGCACGGCTCGCCGATGATCGCGCTCGAGCCCGGCGCCGCAGGCGCGTTCATGCAACGCCTCGGCCCGGCGATCGACGCCGCGTTCGGCCGGCCGAAGGCGATCGTCACCGTCTCGGCCCACACCGCCGCGCGCGTTCCGGTCGTCCTCGCCGCGCCGCGCCACGAGGCGATCTACGACTTCGGCGGCTTCGATCCGAAGTTGCGGACGCTGCGCTACGACGCCGCCGGCGACCCCGAGCTCGCGGCGCGCATCGTCGAGCTGATCCGCGCCGCCGGCATCCGCGCCGAGCGCGTCGACGAAGGCGGCCTCGACCACGGCGCGTGGACGGCGCTGCGCTTCCTTTACCCGCGCGCCGACATTCCGATCGTGCCGCTGGCGTTCGTGCCGAGCGACCCGCCGGCGGCGCAGTTCGCGCTCGGCGAGGCGATCGCGCCGCTCGCGCGCGAGGGCGTCCTCGTCGTCGGCAGCGGCAGCATCACGCACAACCTTCGGCGGCTCTTCGTCCACGGCTTGCGCCCGCCGACCGACCAGCCCGAGGCGAGCGACAACGCCGAGTTCCGCCACTGGATGGCGGCGCGCGCGACAGCGCGCGACTGGGACGCCCTCTTTGCCTATCGGCGGCGCGCGCCGCACGCGGTCGAGATGCATCCCACCGACGAGCACCTGCTGCCGTGGTACGTCGCCGCCGGCGTCGGCGGCCGCGCAGCGGCGCCGGTGCGGATCCATGACAGCGCGACGATGGGCAGCCTCGGCATGGACGCGTATGCCTTCGGTCCGGCGGCGACGACGCTCGCCCATGCGGTCGCGCGCGGCGAGCCGCAGCCGGCCTGAGCGCGTCGCCGGTCAGCGCGCCTTCGGCACGCTGCCGACGACGCCTTCGACGAGCCAGTCCATCGTCTTGATCTGCGCGTCGTCGAGCGCGCCGCGCGCGAGGCGAAGCGTGCCCTCGTTGTCGCGCAGCGGCGCCGCGAACGGAACGAGCTTGCCGGCGACGATCGCGGCGCGCTTCTCGGCGAGGCCGGCGCGCACGTCGGCGGGCACTGCGGTCGCGACCGCATCGACGTCGACCATCCCGCTCGCGACCCCGCCCCAGACCGGCGTCGGCTGCCACGTGCCGTCGAGGACGCTTCGCGCGACACGGGTGTAGAAGCCGCCCCAGCGGTGGACGATCGCGACCAGCTGCGCATCGGGAGCGAACGCGCGCATGTCGCTCGGATAGGGAACGACGCGAACGGCGCGGCGCGCGAAGTTGGCTTGCGCCGTTTGCGCGACCGCGGTCGACGCGCTGTGGTGGGTGAGGACGTCGGCGCCCTGGTCGATCAGCGCCTGCGCGGCGTCGCGCTCCTTGGCCGGGTCGAACCAGGTGTTCAGCCAGACGACACGCACCGTCGCCTTCGGATTGGCGGCGCGCATGCCGAGCGCGAACGCGTTGACGCCCTGCACCACCTCGGGCACCGGGAACGCGGCGACGTAGCCGGCGACGCCGCTCCTGCTCGTCCTGCCGGCGAGCCAGCCGGCGAGCCAGCGCGCTTCGTAGTAGCGCGCGTCGTAGGTCGCGAGGTTGGCCGCCGTCTTGTAGCCGCCGGCGTGCTCGAAGCGCGTCTGCGGGAACTCGGCGGCGACGCGCAACGCCGGCTCGAGGTAGCCGAAGCTCGTGGCGAAGACAAGCCGCGCCCCCTGCTGAGCGACGAGGTCGCGCATGACGCGCTCGGCGTCCGGCCCTTCCGCGACGCCTTCGACCGCGATCGTCTTGACGCGCGCGCCGAGCGCGCGCTCGAGCTCGCGCCGGCCGAGCTCGTGCTGGTACGTCCAGCCGGCCTCGCCGACCGGCGTCACGTAAACGAAGCCGACGACGAGCGGCGACGGCTCGGCGGCGACAGCGGGAAGGTGCGTTGCGGCGAGCGCCGCGCAGGCGACGAGCAGCGCGCGCGCGCCGCCGATGAGGTTTTGCAGCATGGTTGTCCTCGACATGGCCCGCGTGCTTCGATGCCGCGGCGGGCGCGCGGCGCGCGTCGATGATAGGCAGCAGATGGGGCCGCTACGGAACGCGCACGTAATGCCCGTCGAACAACACCGTCCAGGTGTGGCCGCCGTCGGTCGATGACTCCCAGAGCTGGCGCACCGAGCCGTCGGCGGCAGGCGTCCAGCCGATCCGCTGCTGCACGATCTTCGCCGGATCGGTCGGATCGGGCGCCGACGACGCGAGGACCATGCTGCGATCGGCGAAGCCGCCGACGAGCGAGAGCAGCGTGCCGCTGCCGTCGACCCACTCCTGGTGCCAGCGGCGATCGCGGCGGTCGTAGAAGTTGAGGCTCTTGCCGCTGACGCCGCCTGCGCCGCTCCAGTTCTCGAGGATCGCGCAGCCGTCGGCGACGACCTCGATCCGGCTCTCGCCGGCTTTCTTGCCCGACGGCACGAAGACGTCCCAGTGGCCGATCCAGAAGTCGAACTGCCGGTGCTCGACCGACTCGCACGAGCGGCCCGCCGGCGACTGCGCGAACGCGGGGTGCCAAGCGACGACGAACGCACCAGCGACCAGCGCGGCGGCTAGAGGATTGCGGACGCTATGGAGGAGAACCATCGAACGCTCCCCGAATGCGGAGCATGCGTGGCGCATTCTTGCGCAACCACGCCGATGGCGATGACGCGCAGTGGGGGCGGCGGGGCGGCACCCACCGCGGCCAGCGATGGCGCTTCCTGGTCAGCGGCGCTCCAGCGCGAGCGGCGCCTTGTCGGCGGCGAGCTCGACGACGTTGCCGGCGCTCGCCTGTGCCTCGACGCGAAGCAGGTGTCCCTGCACGGTCGCGCCGACGTCCATCTGCAGTTGCCGATAGCGGATCGTCCCCGTCACCTTGGCGTCCGACTGCAGCTCGAGGCGGTGCTCGACGTCGAGATCGCCGACGACGGTGCCGTTGATGACCGCGTCGCCGCAGCGGACCGCGCCCTCGATGTGGCCCTTGGCGGAGAGGACGAGGAGCGACGCCGTCTTGGTGTCGACCCTTCTGCCGATGACGTCGCCGCGCACGCGCCCGTCGATGCGCATGCCGCCCGTGAATGCGACGTCGCCGTTGATCTCGACGCCTTCGGCGATGAGCGTCGAGAGCTGCGCCGTCTTGATGAACGGCTGCCGTTTCGGTTCTCCGAACATCGCGTGCTCCTTCTGAGTGCCTGGTTCTAGTGTTTGCGCCCTTCGCGGGCCTTGCGGAAGAACGTCAGCTCATCCTGCGACTCGGTGAGCTTCTGGTTGAGCGAATCGACCTGGCGCTCCAGCTCCTGGCCGCGCGACTCGGCGACGCGCAGGCCGAGCCGCGCCTGCTCGAGCTGCTGGCGAAGTTGCGCCAGCTCGGCGCTCGGCAGCGCCGGCGTCCGCACGACGACCGGCGCCGGCGGCTCTCGCAGCAGCTCGTGCGCGCCGAACCCGGCGGCGAACGCGACTGCGACGAGCGCGACCGTGGCGAGCAAGCGCCGCACGCGCCGCGGCGGCGGCGTCAGCGTGAGCCCGATGCGGGTGAGATCGTGGGTCGCGGTGCGGCCGAATCCGTTGGCCATCGCGAGCGTTCCGCTCACAGGCCGGCGAGGTAGCGCCGCGGGTCGACGTGGTCGCCGGCGCGCAGGACCTCGAAGTGCAGGTGCGGCCCGGTCGAGCGTCCCGTCGAGCCGACCATCGCGATGCGGTCACCCGGAACGACGACCTCGCCGGCGCGGACGAGCAGCTCGGAAGCGTGCGCGTAGCGCGTCGACAGCCCGTTGCCGTGGTCGATCTCGACGACCCAGCCGTAGTCGCGGCGGAATCCGGCGAAGGCGACGATGCCGCCGGCCGACGAAGCGATCGGCGTGCCGCGCCGCGCCGCGAAGTCGATTCCCGAGTGGAACGCGTGCGTGTGCGCGAACGGATCGGCGCGATTGCCGAACGTCGAGGTCAGCTCGGCACCCGCGATCGGCAGCCGCGTCGGCAACCGCATCAGCTCGAGCGATTGCTGCGCCGCTGCGTTGGCGACGGTCGTGATCTGCGTCTCGATGCGCGCGAGCTGATCGTTGAGCGCGCCGAGATCGACGGCGCCGGTGCGCGCCGGCAGCAGCGGCCCGCCGCTCGCTCCGCTCGGCGCCGGCTGCGACTGCGTTTCGGGCGCCGGAGCGCGACCGTTCGGCACGGCAGGATCGCCCTTCTTCAGGACGCCGATCTTCTTGCTCAGCTGCGCCGCCTCGCTCTCGAGGCGGAACAGGCGCGCCGAGATCGCGCCGACCTGCTCGAGCGTGAACGGAACGGCGAGCGGCTCGGCGGGCGCCGCCGCGGCAGCCGTCGCCGAAGCCGGCAGCGAGCGCGTCGCCAGCTCGGCGACCCAGTAGCCGAGAGCGCCTCCCGACCCGAGCAGGGCGAGCGCAGCGACTCCCATCGCTGCGATCAGCGGCCGCACCGGAAGCGTCCGCACCCGCGACCGGCTCGTCGTGCCGGTGGCAATCATCACGAAGGCCATGCCCTCTCCCAGAACCCGTGCGACGACGGCGGACCGTCGCCAGCGGCGGCCAGCGGCACACCGATGCGAACGATCCTACGGGTCGGGGCAGCGTTCGTGGCATCCGTCCGCTGCAACGGTTTGTTCGGCGAGAAAACGTTGGCGCAAGTTCACGATCGTCGCGGCCGACGTGTTTCAAGAGGTAGCCGATCGCAAGCGGATGACGCCCGCATCGGGCGTCCGTCTCGCGCGCGCGCCGCGTCAGAAGAACTTGTAGCGCGCGCCGATGGTCCAGAAGCGGCCGATCGCGCCGGCGTAGTCGAGCGGGTTGTACGAGATCGCGCCGTAGGTCGTGACATCGAGCGGAGGCTTGCGATCGAAGACGTTGCGGATCGAGCCGTAGATCTCGAGGTTTGGCATCGGCAGCCAGCGGCCGACGAGGTCGAAGGTCGTGAACGATGCGATCCTGCAGCCGCCCGGCGCCTCGCTGCCGTCGGCGTAGAACGTCGCGCAACCGGCCGGATCGTCCTTGAAGAGCTTGTTCTCGAGGCTGGCGCGATAGATCATGTTGACGCCGACCCGGTACGGGCCGCTGTCGAGGAACGCGCTCAGGTTGACGCGATCGGCGGGCGTTCCGATGCAGTTGGTGACGTCGCAGTTGCCGTGCGTTCCGGCGAAGTCGCGCGAGGAGCCGTCGGGCTCGGTCCGCTTGAATTCGAACAGGTGCGTCCACAGCGCCGTCAGCGTGACGCGGCCGTAGCCGCCGCCGAGGTCGAAGCCTTGCTTGGCGTCGACGTCGAAGCCGCGGACCTTCGTCTTCGACGAGTTCACGTACTGGCCGAAGACCGCCAGGATCGGGCCGGGATCGCCGGCGACCCCGGGCACTGCACCGCCCGGGTCGCGGACCACGTTGCCCTTGGCGATCGCCGCGTCGGTCAGCTCCTGGTTGATCTCGTCCTTGCGCGTGATGTCGAAGTAGTCGAACGCGATGCTCGTCTTCGAGGTCGGCTCGAAGACGAGGCCGAGCGTGTAGTTGTCCGACTTCTCGGGCTTGAGATTCGGATTGGGCGACGTGATGACTGCGATCTGCCCGGCGCCGCACGCGGCAGCGATGCCGAGGTTGCAGCGCAGCGGATCGGCAGCGGCGGAGAACGCTGCGATGCCGCCGGTGCCGTTTTCCGGCGGGCTCGGCGCCCGGAAGCCCTTGGCGTAGGTCGCGCGCAGCGCGAGCTGCGGCAGCGGAGTCCACTTGATCCCGGCCTTGGGCGTGGTCGAGCTGCCGGCGTCCGAATAGTGGTCGTAGCGCAGCGCGGCGTTGATCTCGACCTGCTTGGTCACCGGAGCGAGCAGCTCGGCGTACCCGGCGTAGACGGTGCGGGCGCCGTCGTAGGCAGAAAAGCCGAGGCCGAGGATGTTGCCGCGCTCGGTTCCCGTCAGTGGCGTCAGGAAGATCGACTCGCGGCGCAGCTCGGCGCCGATCGCCAGCCCGAGCCCGCCGCCGGCGAGCTGCGCGATCTCGCGCGTCGCCTTGGCGTCGATCTGCGTGATCTTCGACTTCGAGTCGCTGTAGAGCGTCGGCGACAGCGCCGCGTAGAGCGCTGCCGAGTTGAGTCCGGCGTTCTCGCCGATGCGCCAGAGCGATCCCGGCGGCAGCGCCGCGTATGCCGGGCTGTTCGCCGCGGCGACGGCGGCGTTGTTGATCGGCGATGGCGTCGTGCCGCCGGGCTGGACCGTGAAGCCGGTCGGGTCGAGCAACGCGAACGCGACGTCGCGCTGCAGGTAGCCCGTCCGCGCGTTCGTGGTCTTGCTCTCCGAATAGAGGAGCCCGCTGTCCCATTCCCATGCTCCAGCGGTGCCCTTGACGCCGGCGAGCACCCGGTAGAAGTCGGTGTTGACGTCGTTGACGCGCGGGCCGACGTCGGCCGCGAGATAGCGGAATCGCGCCGCGGTGCCGAAGTAGGGGTTGTCGGGGTGGTCGGGGCCGAGCGCGGTGACGGCGTTGTTCACCGGGCCGCCCGGAAAGCCGACCGAGGTGCTTACCGCCGACGGCGTGGTGTAGGGCTGCGACTTGTTCTTGTACCAGTTGAACTCGCCGTAGCCCTGGATCGCCGGCGTGATGTTCAGCGTGCCGCGCAGGAACAGGTTGTAGTACTCCTGCGACGGCTGCACCTGGCTGTAGAGCTGGGTGGCGTCGATCAGGCAGCCGCCGCCGGGGTCGCCCTGCGGATGGCTGGTGAAGTTCGCGCAGGCGGCGCCCGGGAAGGTGCGCGTGAACCCGGTCGCGGGATCGAGGTTGCCGCGGTTGTAGTAGAGCAGCGTGGTGGGGTTGCGGACGTTGCCGTTGATCGCGCTGCCGCCGCCCGCGCCGCCGGCGTTGATCGCGCCGGTGCCGCCGAGAAAGCCGGTGCCCCCCGCGGTCTCGGCGCTGAATCCGTAGTCGCGCAGGTCGGTGCGGCCGACCTGGCCGCGATCGGTGATGTCGCGGTAGTACGCCTCGCCCTGACGGCCGACCTCGAAGTTGGCGAGGACGTTGAAGCCTTGCGTCTGCAGGTCGCCGAAGCCGCCGGTCAGCGACGCGCGCTTTTCCTTCGCGTTCCAGTACTCCGACGTGCCGAAGGCGACGTGCGCCGAGAGGCCCCGGTAGTCGCGCCGCAGGATGACGTTGACGACGCCGGCGATCGCATCCGATCCGTAGATCGCCGAGCCGCCGTCCTTGAGGATCTCGATCCGATCGACCGCATCGAGCGGGATCAGGTTGAGGTCGGCGAACACCTTCTGGCCGTCGTCGGCGAGGCCGTACGGCGCGATCCGCCGGCCGTTCAGCAGGACGAGCGTCGATGCGGCGCCGAGGCCGCGCAGCGAGATGCCCGAAGCGCCCGAAGCGAAGCCGGCGCCGGAAGTCTTCGGCACCGAGCCCTGGTTGTCGACTGCGAGCGTCTGCAGGTACTCGGCGACGCTGGTCCGCGACGACTTCTGGATCTCTTCGCGCGTCACCGTCGTCACCGGCGATGCGGTCTCGGAATTGATGCGGCGGATGTTGGATCCGGTGACCTCGACGCGCTCGAGCGTCTGCGTCGCCGGCGCCGCAGTCGTCTGTGCGAGCGCGGCGGGACCGGCGCCGAGCAGCACGCCGCCGGAGGCCAACATCAGTGCATGGCAGAGCTTCGTCGTCCTCATTCGTCCCCTCCGACCGGTCGCTGTTCGAGGTGCGCGAGCGTTCGATGGCCCGTGCAGGCGAACGCCGATTCTGTGAAGCCGTCGTGAGGTGAGCGTTGCAGTTCCTGCGAATCTCGATCGCGCGCGTCGTGCGCGCAACGCTCGCATCGCTTCGCGACAGGTTCGAAACATTCACCGCCGTGCAACGGTCGGCGAAAACACTGCTCTTCGTGAAGATGCATATACATCTATACTCGCTTCGACGCGGCGCGAGGTCGATCCGCCGCGCCGCCGAGACTGCCGCGACATGACGCCGATCCCGAGCCTGCGCGCTCCCGCACCGTGGCGGACGACCGAGCCGCGCGCGGCGATCGGCGAACGCGTCGTGCTGCGGACGGTGCGACGCGGTGCCGAGACGATCGCGTGGCCGCCGCGGCCTGCCCGGATCGACGTCGACGTTTTCGCGGTGACACCGTCGGCGGTGCCGGCGCTCGCCGTCGAAGCGAACACCGAGCCGTTCATGGTCGAGCTCGCCGTCCCGGCCGATGCCGGCTTCAGGCCTGCCGAGTTCACGCCGACGCTGCGTCCGATCGACGGGCCGGTCGGCCGCACGATCGTCGCGCTCGCCGAGCGCTGCGAGCGCGGCCGCCGCGCCATCGCGACCGGTGACGTCGCGGCCGCGCTCTGGTCCGGTCTGGTCGCCGAGGAGCGGGCACTGCGCGCCCGCGCGGCGCGGATCGCATGCGCGAGGCCGGCGACGCGCGACGCCCTCTTCAGGCGCCTCCTCCTGAGCGCCGACTACATCCAGGGCCACTTCGCCGAGCCGCTCAAGGTCGAGCAGCTCGCGAGCGTGTCGAACCTCTCGCCGTTCCACTTCGCGCGTCTGTTCGCGCTCGTCATGGACGAGACGCCGCACGCGTTCCTCGTCAGGAAACGCGTCGCCGTCGCCAGGCGGCTGCTCGCCGGCGGCGTCGGCCGCGGCGAAGCCGCCGAGCGCAGCGGCTTCGGCTCGCGATCGACGCTCTTTCGCCACCTTCGCCAAGCGGCCGCAGCGCCGCGCTGACCGCCATGCTTCCGCTCGTCCTCGTCATCGCTTCCGATCGCGACCTCTGCGAGCCGTTCCGCCATGAGCTGAGCGCGGCCGGCTTCAAGGCGTACTACGTCGAGTCGCTGCCGTCGGCGCTCGCAGTGCTCGCGCAGTGGCGATTCGACGCCGCCCTTCTCCTCGGCCGCGGCTTCGACACCGGCCTGCTGCACATGCTGCACAGCCTTCGCGATGCCGCCGACGTGCCGACGCTCGCCGTCCTCGAGGCCGCCGGCGAGGAGCGCCAGCTGCAAGCGCTCGACGCCGGCGCAGCCCAAGTGCTCGTCGAGCCGACATCGCTCAGGATCGTCGCCGCACAGCTGCGCTGCCTCGTCGGCATCGCGCAGCAACGACCGAGGAACGAGCACGCCGACGTCCGCTTCGGCCCGCTGCGGCTCGACCCGCGCCGCGCGGCGGCGAGCATCGGCGACGTCGAGCTCGCGCTCACGAGCGGCGAGTTCGAGCTGCTCCTCCTGCTCGCGTCGCGCCCCGGCGAGCTCGTCCACCGCGAGACGATCGCGCGCACGCTCGGCCGCAGCGCCAACGCCGAAACGCGGCGCAGCGCCGACATGCACGTCTGCCGCATCCGCAGGAAGCTGCGCGAAGTCGCCGGCCACACGCTGCACGTCGAGACCGTGTACGGCCGCGGCTACCTGCTGCGCGACGGCCCGGGCGAAGCCGAGGCCGACGAGCTTCGCGCCGTCGCGTGGTCGGTATGACCGTCGCGCGCACGACCCCCGCGCGCGCGCGGTCGTCGCGAATGGCCGCACCTATACTGCCGGCGATGGATGTCGTCGACCAGCTCAGCCGGCGCGGGCTCGAGTGCCTCTGCGGCAATCTGCGCATGGCAGCGCGCGCGGTGTCGAGCGTCTACGACCGCCATCTCGCCGGCGCCGGCATCCAGGCGAGCCAGATGGCGGTGCTGTGGGCGGTCTCGAGCGCCGACGGCGTCACCGTCAAGGAGCTCGCCGCGCGGCTCGCGATGCACGAGACGACGCTGATCCGGACCTTGCGCATCCTCGAGCGCGAAGGCCTGGTCGCGCTCGACGTCGGCGACGATCGCCGCCAGCGCATTCCGCGCCTGACGAAGAGCGGCCGCACCGTCTTCGGCAAGGCGCTCGTCGGCTGGAAGAAGGCGCAGTCCGAAGTCGCCGATCTGCTCGACGACGGCCTCGCCGACACCAACAAGAAGCTCGTCCGGCTCGCGCGCGCCGCCTGGCGCTCCTGACGGCAGCGCCGGCGACGCGCCGCCGGCCGCCGACCCCCGTGTCCACGGCACCAAAGGTGTCAATCGTGACGAGATGTGTTGCACGGCTCGCCGATCGGCACCATGATCGGCGCACTTGAACGAGAGACAACGACGGCGCAACGGCCGGCGCGGGCCGCTGTGTCGCTGGACGCGAAAGGTTCTGCTGCCGATGGACAACCCCGATTCCGCGACCTGGCGCAGCCGCTGCGCGATGCGCATTGCCGAGCTCGACCACGAGATCTCCCGCATCGAGGCCGAGCGCCTCGCCAAAGACATCTACGCGTTCGAGCGAACGCGCGCGATGGGCCCCGAGGCCGCCGCCGAATTCGTCTCGATCGAGATGGCGCGGCCCGACCGCGCGCCGTTCGAGCGGCGCGCGCAACCGCGCGAGCAACCGCGCGAAATCGCTGGCGGCGCTGGCTAGCGCCCGCCGCGCTGCCGCGGCGGCGCGCTTCTTCTTCGTCGGCTGGCTCGCGCTCGCCGCGGGCGCCGTCGCCGCTGCGTGTCCGCCAGCGGCAACCGACCGCGCAGCGCTCGACGCCCTCGCCCGCGCCGAATGGAACCTCGACGACGACCAGCGCCGGCAGGCGCTCGCGATCGAACTGCTCGACTGCCTCTCGAGCCCCGACCCCCAGCTGCGCGACGAGCTCGCGTTCGCCGCGATCCAGCGCTGGTCGCGCGCGCGCCAGCTCGCACCGGCGACGCTGCAGAAGATCCGCACGACGCTCCTCGCTCGCCTCACCGCCGACGATCCCGCGGGCTTCGCGCGACCGTTCGCTGCGCTTGCGCTCGCCGAGGTCGTTCGCGCCGATCGCGTCGCGCCGTTTCTCTCCGCCGACGAGCGTGCGGCGCTGGTGCTCGGGGGCACCGCGTACCTCGCGGGCGTGCGCGACTACCGCGGCTTCGACGAGCGCGAGGGCTGGCGCCACGGCGTGGCGCATGGCGCCGACCTGATGCTGCAGCTCGCGGTCCATCCTGCGCTCGACCGTGCGCAGTTCGATGCACTGCTGGCCGCCGTCGCCGCGCAGGTGATGCCCGCCGGCCACTTCTATCTCTACGGCGAAGGCGATCGCCTGATGGCGCCGGTCTTCTACATCGGTCGCCGCGACATGCTGAGCGCCGACGAGTGGAGCGCATGGTTCGCCGCGCTGGCCGCCCGCTTGCCACGCGGCGCGCCGACGACGCAGGCGGCGCTCGCCGCTCGCCACGACCTCGCAGCGTTCCTGTTGCCGCTCTACGTGTCGCTGCGCGAGCAGGCGACGCCCGAGATGCAGGCACGCATGCTGCCGGGCGTGACGGCGGCGCTGCGAACGCTCGACTGAGCGCGCCGGCGCGGCGCCAGCGTCAGGGCAGGCGCGCCGCGCTCTGCAGCATCCGCATCATCAGGTAGAGGCGCGGCACGATCGAGTCGATCTCGATGTATTCGTCGCGTGCGTGGTAGCCCGCGCCGGCGAGGCCGAAGCTCTCGACCACGATCGCCTTGCCTGACTGCGCCGCGAAGCCGGCGTCGGTCGCGCCTCCGGTCATCGGGTGCAGCGTCAACTCGCGGCCGTCGAGCTCGGCGTAGATCGCCTGCCCCTCTCTGGCGAGCGCGCGCGCGCGGTCGTCCGCGACGAAGGGCGGCCTGCCGATCTGCAGCGCCACCGTCGTGCGGGTGTCGGGAACGAGGTGGCCGGCATTCACCTTCTCCTGCACTGCCGCGATCAGCTTCTCGGCCGCGCCGGGCTGGATCATGCGGACGTCGGCGCGTGCCGTCGCCTTCTCGGGGATCTGGTTCGAGACGACCCCCGCCTGCGCCATCGTCCAGTTGAGCTGCGCACCCGGAATCGACTTGGCGATGTCGCGCGTCTGTTGCAGCTGGTACGCGAGCTCGATCAACGCGTTGCGGCCGGCGTCTGGCGCAGCGCCGGCGTGCGACGAGCGGCCCGCGACTTCCATCGTCACGACCGCGGTTCCGGCGGCGCCGAGCAGCAGCCCTTCGGTGCGCGCGACCGCCTTGGCGCTCGTCGGCTCGCACGAGAAGACGACGTCGTGCTCGCCGGCGAGCCGTGCGATCGTCTCGCCCGATCCGGTCGAGCCGACCTCCTCGTCCTGGTTGAACAGGACGGTGATCTGCGCATAGTCGCGCCAGCCGGCGTCCTTCAGGATCGCGAGCGAATGGAGGATGACCGCGATCCCGCCCTTGTCGTCGGCGATCCCCGGCCCGTAGAGCTTGTTGCCGTCGCGGCGGTACGGCTGCGACGCGAGAGTCCCGGCCGGATAGACCGTGTCCATGTGGGCGATCAGCATCAGCTTCTTCGCCCCCGTTCCGGTCAGGGTGCCGCGCACCATCGTGCCGTGCCCGCCGGCGCCGGCGATCCGCTCGGTGCGCGCGCCGACGTCGCGCAGGCGCCGCTCGACGTAGTCGGCCATCTGCGCCAGGCCCGCGGCATTCGCGCTCCCCGATTCGATCGCGACCATGTCCTTGAGGCTCGCGATCACCGCCGGCTCGGCCGCTTGCGCGGCGGCGAACCATCGCGGCTCGCTCGGCGCAGCGGTAGCCGCGGCGGCGACCGCGAGCGCGGCCGCAGCGGTGATCGTCGAGACGAAGCGAGCAGTCGTGGCGGGCATCGAAGACTCCGGTGATGGAATCGATCGTATCGCCTGCCACGCAGCGCTTTTCGGGCACATCCATTGCCGCTCGGCCGTCCCGGGTCGCTGCCGCGACCGCAGGACAGGAGTTGCCATGGCCAGACCCGACGATCCGTTCGAGTCGCCCGACGACCTCGGCGACGGACCCGAAGACGACGAGCTCGTCGACCAGGACGCGGTGTCGCTGCTCGCGGGCGATCACGCCGAAGCCAGGCAGATGTTCGAGGAGTACCGGCGGCTGGTCGAGAACAGCGCCGGCGAGGACCGTCGCGGCGAGCTCGCCGGCCGGATCTGCAGCGCGCTCACGGTGCACGCCGAGATCGAGGAGGACATCTTCTATCCGGCGCTGCGCGAGCGCCTCGCGGACGATCTGGCGCTCGACCGGGCCGAGGTCGAGCACGCGATCGCGCGCGACCTGATCGAGCAGATCGAGTCGATGGAGCCCGACGACGCGCTCTTCGATGCCCGGGTGCTCGTCCTTGCCGAGTACGTCGAGCACCACGCGCAGGAAGAGGAGAGCGAGATTTTTCCGCAGGCCGAGCAATCGGGGATCGACCTCGACGAGCTCGGTGCCGAGCTCGCCGAGCGCAAGCACGAGCTGATGGCCGAGCTCGAGGACGACTGAGCGGCCGCTACGCCGCAGGCTCGGGCGCGAGGTCGGCGGGCCCGAGTCCGGCGATGCGGCGCGCGTGCATCCGCGCGTAGAGATGCTCGAGCTCACGCGCGAAGCGCGCCGCGTCGAAGAGCGGCGTTGTCGGCAGCGCCGCCGCGAGCGCTTCGCGCAGCGCCGCGAGCCGGGCACGATCTTCGGCGAGCGCGACCGCGAGCTCCTCGTATTCGGCCACCGTCGCGACGACGAGCGCATCGAGGCCGACGCAGTGGTCGAGGCTCGCGGCGACGCGCGAGGCGAACGTGCCGCCGCGCAGCGTCAGCACCGGCAGCCCGGCGCGCAGGGCGTCGCTCGCGGTCGTGTGCGCACCGTAGTGGAAGGTGTCGACGAAGAGATCGGCGAGCGCGTGGCGGCGCAGGTGCTCGTCGCGACCCGTGCGCGGCGCGAAGACGAGGCGCTCGCCGGCGACGCCGCGCTGCCCGGCGGCGCGCCGGAGGTTCGCGACGGCCGGCGCGCTCGCCTCGATCAGCCAGAGAACGCTTCCCGGCACGCGCTCGAGGAGCCTCATCCAGACCGCGAACGCGTCGGGCGTGATCTTGAAGCTGTTGTTGAACGAGCAGAAGACGAAGCCGTCCTCGGGCAGACCGGAGGCGGCGCGATCGAGCGGCGGCGGCGCGAGCGGCTGCCACGAAGCGTTGGCCTGGTAGGAGTGCGGCAGCCAGGCGATCGCCTCGCCGAAGTCGCCGCGCGCTGCGGCTGGAACGACGGTCGTGTCGGCGACGAGATAGTCGATGAACGGCGCAGCAAGCGTTCCCGGGTAGCCGAGGTAGCTCGCCTGGACCGGCGCCGCGCGCGCGGCGAAGATCCCCGGCCGCGCGCTCTGCGTGTAGCCGCCGAGGTCGATCGCGATGTCGATGCCGACCTCGCGTGCGAGCGCGGCGGCCTCGCCGTCGCCGAGCGTGCTCGCCTCGTGGAAGATGTCGAACGACGCCATCGCGCGCGCGCGCGCCGGATCGGCTTCGGTCGGCCCGAACGAGAACGCGTGGACTTCGAAGCGCTCGCGGTCGTGACGCTCGAACAGCTCGGCCGCGAGGTCCATCGTCGCGTGCTGGCGAAAATCGGCCGAGAAGTAGCCGATGCGGATCCGGCCGTCGTCCGCAGCGCGCGGCGTCGCCCTGGCGACGCCGGTGCGCGCAGCCGCGCTCCAGTGCGCGGCGACGTAGCGCTCGGCGCAGCGCTTCTGCAGCGCCGCCGGCAACGGCGTCGCGAGCAGCGTGAACGGATGAACGACCGCGGCGCCTTCGGTGATCGCCTTGCCGAGCGCCGCGACCTCGTCGTCGAAGCCGCGCCAGTCGCACACCATCATCGCCGTGTGCAGGCGATCGCCGCGTGCTTCGCCGAGCGCGGGGTCGAGCGCGAGCGCGCGGTCGTAGGCGGCGAGCGCTTCGTCGTGGCGCTTGGCGGCGTTGAGCGCGGCGCCGAGGTTGGCCCACGCGTTGGCGAGCCGCGGCGCGAGCGCGGTCGCCTTCGCGAGCGCAGCGATCGCGTCGGCCGGCCGGTGCAGGTCGTGCAGCGCGAGGCCGCGGTTCGACCACGCTTCGGCATCGCCGGGGTCGATCGCGATCGCGCGGTCGGCGCTCGCCAGCGCGTCGGCGAAGCGCCCGAGCCGATGCAATGCGACGCCGCGGTTGCACCACGCCGCGCCGAACCCTTCGGCGAGCGCGATCGCGGCGTCGAAGCTCTCGATCGCGTCGAGCGGCCGCTGCGCGCGGTCGAGCGCCAGCCCGTGGTTGTTGTGGAGCTCGGGATTGGTCGGATCCAGCGCGACCGCGCGGGCATGGCTCGCGAGCGCTTCGTCGTGCACCCCGGACTCGCTCGCGATGACGCCGAGCGCGCTGTGGGCCGCGGCGAGCTCGGGTGCGAGCGCGAGCGCGCGCCGGTACGACGCCGCCGCGCCGGCCGCATCGCCGGCGTGGTAGAGGACGACGCCGCGGTTGAAATGCGCCTCGAAGTCGTCGGGCCGAACCGCGATGCTGCGCTCGTAGCACGCCAGCGCGCGGGCGACGTCACCGGTGCGCGCCGCGGCATCGCCGAGGCGCAGGCACGTCTCGCCGAGCAGCGCCGCGACGCGCCGGTCGAGGGTGGCGCCCGCCGCGAACGGCTCGAGCAGCGCCCTCGCCTCGGCGAAGCGTCCCTGGCGACAGAGCGCGCGCGCGTGCTCGACCGTTGCGGCGACTCCCGCCACGCTCCCAGCCTACGGTCCGCGCGCGGCGAGCAGATCGGCGTCGATCTTGGCCGCGCGAACGAACGACGGACGCGACGTGACGCGGGCGACGTAATCGGCGATGAGCGGCGTCTCGGGGACGAGCTTGAACCGCGTCGTCCAGCGCAGCGCCCCGCCCCAGAGCACGTCGGCGGCGCTGAAGCGATCGCCAAGCAGGTAGGCGCCGCGCGCGAGCTGGTCGGTGAGCGTCTTCAGCATCGTCTCGTAGTCGCCGTACGGGCACGTCGACGGCGGCGCCGGCTCGCGCTTGAGCGAGCGGTCGACGATCGCCGGCTCGAACGACGAGCCATAGAAGAAGAGCCAGCGCAGGTACGGCCCGCGAAGCGGGTCGCCGATCGCGGGTGCGATTCCGGTTTCGGGGTAGAGGTCGGCGAGGTACGCGTAGACCGCGCCCTGCTCGGTCACGAGCGCGCCGTCGTGGACGATCGCCGGCACCTTGCCCATCGGGTTGACGGCGAGATAACCGTCCTTGCGCTGCTCGCCGTGGCGCAGGTCGAGGACGCTCAGCTCGTAGTCGGCGCCGATCTCCTCGAGCAACGCGAGCACGCCGCCGGAGCGCGACTGCGCCGCATGGAAGAGCGTGACGTGGCGCGGATTCGTTGCGGTCATGGCCGAATCTCCGTGGTTGACCGCGAGCGGCGACGCATGCGGATGTTGAGCGCCTCGACCGCCACCGAGAACGCCATCGCGAAGTAGATGTAGCCCTTCGGCACATGCTGGTCGAAGCCTTCCGCGATGAGGACGACGGCGACGACGACGAGAAACGCGAGCGCGAGCATCTTGATCGTCGGATGGTCGGAGACGAAGCGGCCGATCGGCGCCGCGAACAGCATCATCAGTCCCACCGACGCGACCACCGCGGCGATCATGATCTCGATCCGGTCGACCATGCCGACGGCAGTGATGATCGAATCGAGCGAGAAGACGATATCGATGACCATGATCTGGCCGATCGCCGCCATGAACGAGATCGACGCCGCCGCTCGGGCGTTGTCGCCGAGCTCACCGCTGATCGACTGATGGATCTCGACGGTCGCGGTCCAGAGCAGGAAGCAGCCGCCGCCGATCAGGATCAGGTCGCGGCCCGAGAGCTCCTGGTCGAGGATGGTGAAGAGCGGTGCCGTCAGCCCGACCAGCCACGACAGCACGAGCAGGAGCGCGATGCGCATGAACATCGCCATGAAGAGCCCGATGCGGCGCGCGCGCGACTGCTGGGCCTTCGGCAGCTTGTCGACCAGGATCGAGATGAAGACGATGTTGTCGATGCCGAGAACGAGCTCGAGCCCGATCAGCGTCGCGAGCGCGAGCCACGCCCGCGGGTCGGTGAGCAGCTCGATCATGCGCCGAAGCGCGCGAACGCGGCGTCGAGCCGATCGACCATCGCGCGCTTTGTGCTCGCATCGACGAAGCTCGCCTCGAAGCTGTTCTTCGCCAGCGCATGCGCGTCGACGGCGCCGAGCTGCGGCAGCGCATCGAAGGTGGCGATGAAGTTGTCGTTGACGTAGCCGCCGAAGTACGCCGGGTCGTCGGAGTTGACCGTCGCGCGGATGCCGGCGGCGAGCAGCGCGGCGAGGTTGTGGTCGGCGAGCGTGTCGAACACGCGCAGCTTCAGGTTCGAGAGCGGGCAGACGGTGAGCGCGACGCGCTCGCGCGCGAGCCGCTCGACCAGCGCGGGTTTCTCGACGCAGCGCACGCCGTGGTCGATCCGCTCGGCGTGCAGGACGTCGAGCGCGCCCTCGATGTAGCTCGGCGGGCCCTCCTCGCCGGCGTGCGCGACGCGGTGCAGGCCGAGCTCGCCGGCACGCGCGAAGACGCGGGCGAACTTTTCCGGCGGATGGCCGCGCTCGCTGCTGTCGAGGCCGACGCCGATGAGCTGCGCGCGGTGCGGCAGCGCTGCCTCGAGTGTCGCGATCGCATCGTCTTCGCTCAGGTGGCGCAGGAAACAGAGGATCAGCGCGCTCGTGACGCCGAGCTCCTTCGCCGCGCGGTCGCGGGCACGCGCCAGCCCCTCGATCACGGTCGCGATCGGAACGCCGCGCGCGGTGTGCGTCTGCGGGTCGAAGAAGAGCTCGGCGTGGACGACGTTGTCGGCGGCGGCGCGCGCGTAGTACGCCATCGCCATCGCCTCGAAGTCGCTCGCGTGCAGCAGCACGCTCGCGCCGGCGTAGTAGATGTCGAGAAAGCTCTGCAGGTCGGAGAAGCTGTACGCGGCGCGCAGCGCTTCCACGCTGGGGTAGGCGAGTGCGACGCCGTTCTTCTTCGCCAGCTCGAACATCAGCTCGGGCTCGAGCGTCCCCTCGATGTGCAGGTGCAGCTCGGCCTTGGGCATCGCGCGCAGCAGCTCGGGGAGCCGCTGGCGCGGGATGCGGTCGAACGCGAGGGCCACGGCGACGGCGCGAGACGCGAGAGATCCTTCGCTTTGCTCAGGATGAGTCGCGCGCTCGCGCGCAAGTCACTTCTTGTCGGCTCCGGGGACCTTGCCCTCGACGCCCTTGACGAAGAAGTTGATGCCGCCGAGGAACTTGTCGTCGGCGTTCGTGCCGGCGGCGAGCACCTCCTTGCCGTCGTTGCTCGTGATCGGGCCCTTCCAGATCACGAAGCTGCCGTCCTTGAGGCCGGCCTTCGCGGCCTCGACCTTCGCCTTGACGTCGGCCGGCACCTTGTCGGAGATCGAGACGATGTCGATCGCGCCTTCCTTGACGCCCCACCACGTGTGGCCGCCGCCCTTCCACGTGCCGTCGAGCGCTTCCTGCGTCGCCTTCTTGTAGTACGGCGCCCAGTTGATGATCGCCGAGGCGAGGTGCGCGTCGGGCGAGTACGCCTTCATGTCGCTGTCCCAGCCGAACGCGTACTTGCCGGCCTTGCCCGCGGTCTGCAGCACCGCCGACGAGTCGGTGTTCTGCATCAGCACGTCGGCGCCGCCGTTGATGAGCGACTGCGCGGCCTCGGTCTCCTTGGGCGGGTTGAACCACTCGTTGACCCAGACCACCTTCGTCTTGACCTTCGGGTTCACCGACTGCGCGCCGAGCGTGAAGCTGTTGATGTTGCGGACGACCTCGGGGATCGGCACCGAGCCGACGACGCCGAGCGTGTTCGTCTTGGTCATGCCGCCGGCGATGACGCCGGCCATGTACGCGCCTTCGTACGTGCGCGAGTCGTAGGTGCGCATGTTGTCGGCCTGCTTGTAGCCGGTGGCGTGCTCGAACTTGACGTCCTTCAGGTCGGCGGCGACCTTGAGCATCGGCTCCATGTAGCCGAACGTGGTACCGAAGATCAGCTTGTTGCCCTGGCTCGCCATGTCGCGGAAGACCCGCTCGGCGTCGGCGGCCTCGGGCACCTTCTCGACGAACGAGGTCTGCACCTTGCTGCCGAACTCCTTCTCGACTTCCTTCCTCGCGTTGTCGTGCGCGAAGGTCCAGCCGCCGTCGCCGACCGGGCCGACGTAGGCGAACGCGATCTTGAGCGGGCCGCTCGCGGCGGGCGCCGGCGCCGCGGCGGTCGTCGTCGTGGTCGTCGTGCCGGCAGGAGCCGTCGTGGTCGTCGTCTTCTCTTCCTTGCTGCAGCCGGCGAGGAGCGCCAGCGCGGCGAGGGATCCCCACCCGGCGAGTTGGACGAAGGACCGTTTCGAGAGTCGAGTCATGGTGGCTCCAGGGTGGTGTTGACGAATGGGGGGCCGGCGTCGCCGCGGCGAAGCTGGACATTATTGCGGAACGCCGACCGCTCTTCGCCGACTAGCCCGGGAAGAACGGCTTGCCGATCGATGCCGGCATGTTGACGCGGATGAACGAAGCGTTCCGCGAGATCAGGACAAGGACGAGGATCGTCGCGAGGTACGGCAGCATCGTCAGGAACTGGCTCGAGAGCTGCACCCCTTCGCCCTGCAACTGCAGTTGCAGCATCGTCACGCCGCCGAACAGGTAGGCGCCGAGCAGCACGCGCGCCGGCCGCCAGGTCGCGAAGGTCGTCAGCGCGAGCGCGATCCAGCCCTTGCCCGCGGTCATGCCCTCGACCCACAGGTGCGTGTAGACGACCGAGATGTACGCGCCGGCGACGCCGCACATCGCGCCGCCGAACATCACCGCGAGGAGGCGGATCCGCCGCACCGGATAGCCGAGCGCGTGCGCCGACTCGGGCGATTCGCCGATCGCGCGCAAGACGAGGCCGGCGCGCGAGCGATAGAGGAACCATGCGATCGCGATCGTCAGCGCGATCGCGAGATAGACCATGGGATGCTGGCGGAAGAGCGCCGGGCCGACGAACGGCAAATCGGCGAGCCCCGGGATCTCGAATGCGCGGTGCTCGCCGAGCTTTTCCTGCGTGTAGCCGATGCCGACGAACGCCGAGAAGCCGGCGCCGAACAGGCTGAGCGCGAGCCCGGTCGCGTACTGGTTGGTGTTGAGCCAGATGACGAGAACGCCGAACGCTGCCGCGAGCACTGCGCCGGCGACCCCGCCGGCGGCGAAGGCGATCCAGTCGTTGCCGGTGTGGACGGCGGTGGCGAAGCCGGCGATCGCAGCGACCAGCATCATCCCCTCGGCACCGAGGTTGACGATGCCGGCGCGCTCGTTGATGAGAAGGCCGAGCGCGGCGAACGCGAGCACGGTTCCCGAGTTCAGCGTCGCCGCGACGAGCAGCGCGATCTGTTCCATCAGGTTCCCTCGCGCGCAGGCAACGCTGCTGATGAAACGACCGGGCTCGCCGACGCGCCGTCGATCGCGGGCGGCGGCGCCGGCGTGGCACGCGATGGCTTCCAGCGGATGCGGTAGGCGATCAGCGTGTCGCACGCGAGCAGCGTGAAGAGAAGCAGCCCCTGGAAGACGCCGGTCAGCGACTTCGGCAGTCCGAGCCGCGACTGCGCGAGCTCGCCGCCGATGTAGAACATGCTCATCAGGATCGCCGAGAAGACGATGCCGATCGGATGGAGGCGGCCGACGAACGCGACGATGATCGCGGCGAAGCCGTAGCCTGCCGGAACGTGCGGCGTCAGCTGGCCGAGCGGCCCGGCGACCTCGAGCCCGCCGGCGAGCCCGGCCATGCCGCCCGAGAGCAGCAGCGCGGTCCAGAGCGCCTTTCGCGACGAGAAGCCGGCATAGCGCGCCGCCGCCGGCGCGAGGCCGCCGACCTGGAGCTGGAACCCCGCATAGGTGCGAAAGAGCAGCAGCCAGAACGCCGCGACCGAGAGCAGCGCGACGATCGTGCCGACATTGACGCGGTAGCCGGCGAAGAGCTTGGGCACCTGGGTCGCCTTCAGGAACGTGATCGTCTGCGGGAAGTTGTAGCCCTGCGGGTCCTTCCACGGGCCGTAGACGAGGTAGTTCAGCACCTGCTCGGCGACGTAGACGAGCATCAGGCTGACGAGGATCTCGTTGGCGTTGAAGCGGTCGCGCAGCAGCGCAACGATCGCCGCCCACGCCATCCCGCCGAGCGCGCCGGCGACGATGACCGGTACGAAGAACCAGGGGCCGGTCGTCGCGGTCGCCTGCATCGCGACGCCGCTCGCGGCGATCGCACCGAGGATGAACTGCCCCTCGGCGCCGATGTTCCAGACGTTGGAGCGAAAGCAGAGCGCCAGGCCGAGTGCGATCAGCAGCAGCGGCGTCGCCTTGACCGCGAGCTCGGTCAGCGCATAGACGCTCTTCACCGGCTCGACGAAGAAGACCGCGAGGCCGCGCAGCGGATCCTTGCCGAGCAGCACGAACAGGATCGTGCCGATGACGATCGTGATCGCGAGCGCGATCAGCGGCGACGCGACCGACATCGCGCGCGATGGCTCGGGCCGGACCTCAAGCTTCAGCACGGCTCGCCTCGCCGGTCCACAGACCGCTCATCCACTCGCCGATCCGCTCGACCGTCGCTTCGCGCGTCGCCACGCTCGGCGAGACGCGGCCGCGCGCGATGACGAGCAGCCGGTCGCAGATCTCGAACAGCTCGTCGAGCTCCTCGCTGACGACGAGCACCGCGCAGCCGGCGTCGCGCAGCGCGAGCAATTCGCCCCGGATCTGTGCCGCGGCGCCGACGTCGACGCCCCAGGTCGGCTGCGAGACGACGAGGAGCTTGGGCTGTGCGTCGATCTCGCGGCCGACGATGAACTTCTGCAGATTGCCGCCCGAGAGGCTCTTCGCCGCCGAGCCCGGGCCGCCGGCCTTGACGTTGAAGCGCTTGATGAGAGAAGCGGCGAGCGCCTCGATGTCGCCGACGCGCAGCCACCCGCCCGGGCCGACCGCGCGCGTGCGCGTCAGGAGCGTGTTCTGCGCGAGCGAGAGCGTCGGCACCGCGCCGCGACCGAGCCGCTCCTCGGGAACGAAGTGCAGGCCCTCGCGGCGGCGTCGCCGCGGCGACGCGCGCGCGATGTCGCGCTCGAAGAGCTGGATCGATCCGGCCGGCGCGCGCCGGTCCTCGCCCGAGATCGCCGCCATCAGCTCCTGCTGGCCGTTGCCGGAGACGCCGGCGATGCCGACGACCTCGCCGGCGCGGACGTCGAACGAGATGCCCGCGAGCGCAGTGCCGAACGGATCTTCCTTCGCGAGCGTCAGGTCGCGCACGGCGAGCACGACCGGACCCGGCTTCGCCTCGCGGTGCTGCAGCTGCGGCGGCTCGGCGCCGATCATCAGGCGCGACAGGCTCGCGTTGGTCTCCCGGGTCGGATCGACCTCGCCGGTGACGCGGCCCGAGCGCAGCACCGTGCAGTGGTGGCAGAGCGCGCGGATCTCGTCGAGCTTGTGCGAGATGTAGAGGATCGAGCAGCCCTCGCTCGCGAGCTTGCGCAGCGTGACGAAGAGCGTCTGCACCGCCTGCGGCGTCAGCACCGACGTCGGCTCGTCGAGGATCAGGAGGCGCGGCTTGGTCAGCAGC
>Ga0207675_100000430_pt1 | contig 40671 bp, 37 predicted proteins | sample KBSSwiS42_FD_184305 | JGI IMG/M metagenome (GOLD analysis project Ga0207675, IMG submission 184305) | Switchgrass rhizosphere microbial communities from Kellogg Biological Station, Michigan, USA - KBS Switchgrass S4-2 (SPAdes) (version 2) | ecosystem: Host-associated > Plants > Roots >...
TGCGTCGGCGAATCCGCCCTGCACGAACGCGACACTCACTCCTGACTTCGCATCGTTCAGCTTGCGGACATTGTCCACGGCGCCGTTGGTGGGCACGAGTTCCAGCGTCACGCCGTGCCGGGCAAGCAACTCGCGATAACGTTCCCCGAACTCGGCATAGGCACTCCCTTCAGCCCCGGTAGCCATCTGGACGGTGCGCGGAGGGGCGGGACTGAGGACGGCGAGCAGCACCGCGAACGCGACGAGGAACGCGAACACGCCGATCGCCGGCAGCAGGAAAGGTGACCTCCACGAAACTATGCGGGGCATTTTAGCCATCGTCTGCTCATTGTGCAGAAGCTTCCATTTCGAGCGTCAATTCTTCTCCCGTCGGTGTTCTTGCCAATCCGACCGGCAATGATGCCGTGCGGTGTGCGTTCATTCAACCAATACTTCGCCACTTGGGAATGCAGTGGTAAATGATATAGTGAAGCGCCCGCTCGATTCCCGCCTTGCAACGATAACGATGTCATACCGGAGAAGGACGAGCTTACGACACCTGGCAGCTACGCACGCCGACTTCGTACGTGACACGGCAACTACCTGACAGCATGACGGCGTCTGGAATGACAAATTTGCCTCATCATGACCCCTGAAAATCCCGAAAAACTGACCGCGGAGCCCTACGATTTCTCGCTGGTCCTGGGCGGGCCGCTATATCAGATTTTCCGTCGTGCGCGCCTGTCGGGCAGCACACTGGAATTGCTGCACCGGCGCGTTATCGTCATCTCGCTTTTCGCCTGGTTGCCATTGCTGATTCTGTCCATTCTGGAAGGCCGCGCTTGGGGCAGCGGCGTGGAGATGCCGTTTCTCTACGACGTGGACGTGCATGTGCGATTCCTGATCGCGCTCCCGCTGCTCTTGGTTGCGGAGCTCGTCGTCCACGAGCGCATGCGTCCCCTGGTCCGGGAGTTCGTGGCGCGGGGGTTGATTGCGCACTCGGCGAGGACGAAATTCGACGAAGCTTTTGCTTCGGCCCAGCGCCTGCGCAATTCCGTTTCGGCGGAAGTGGCCATGATCGCCATTGTCTACGGGGTCGGCGTAATGCTCATCTGGCGCACGCACACCGCGATAGGTGTGTCGAGTTGGTACGGCACAGCGGCGCCGGGACAATTGCACCCGTCGCTCGCCGGCTGGTGGCTCGGCTGCATCAGCTTGCCGTTGGTCCAGTTCATTCTCCTGCGCTGGTATTTTCGATTGTTCGTGTGGGCGCGCTTCCTGTGGCAGGTATCGCGTATCGAACTGAAACTTGTACCGACCCATCCGGATCGTTGCGGGGGTCTGGGCTTTCTCGCCAATGTCAGCTCCGCCTTTGCCCCCTTGCTGCTGGCCCAGAGCGCCTTGCTGGCTGGCTCGATAGCCAATCAAATTTTCTTCGTCGGGGCGAAACTGCCCCAGTTCCAAGTCGAGATCTTCGGCCTGGTCGCCATCATGCTGTTCGCTGTAGTGGGGCCGCTGCTGGTTTTCATCCCGGTGCTGGCCCGTGCCAAGCGCGTCGGCCTGCGCGAATACGGCTCGCTGGCCCAACGCTACGTGCAGGACTTCGACCGGAAATGGTTGCGTGGCAGCGGGGCGCCGGATGAAGCGCTGCTCGGCAGCGGCGACATCCAGTCGCTGGCCGATCTCGGCAACAGCTTCGAAATCGTGCGCGGTATGAGATCGGTGCCGTTCACCAAGGAAGCTTTAATTCAACTCGGCGTATTCGCGCTGCTACCTCTGCTGCCATTAACGCTGACCATGATCTCACTCGAAGAATTGCTCGGCCGCCTCGTCAAAGTCCTCTTCTGACACGCTACTTCACCCATCCCCATCCCGACCTTCCCCTTGAAGGGGAAAGGAGTGTTAGGTATTTCGGAGTGCATCTTTGCTCCCTCTCCTTTCAAGGGGAGGGCTGGGGTGGGGATGGGGTAATCCGAGAGCAATCCAAACATCGTTGCAAAAGTGTAATCGGAATTCACTGTGACACGGCTCCCGATTTCCCATCCGCGGGAGCGCTCGGTCTGAGCCATTTTCTGGCCTTCGTCTTCTTGACCAATTTCTGATCCATATAGGGAGCTATCAGTTTCTGCACCGCGTAGGTGACCTGTTTGTACTCATCGGCGCAGCCCTCCGCGCGGGATTCCGGCAGGTATTTTTTCTCCACCAGATCAGCGAAGAGCACCGGATCGGCGCCGTAGGCCATGCACAACAGATTGTAGAAACGCTGGCCGGGCAAACCGTGCACATTGGCGAACTGCTCCATTTTCGGTGTCTGGCCCTTCGCCTGATGTCCGTACATGTAGGCGACTCCGACGACAGTTCGACGGGCTTCGTCCTTGCCGAATTGCAGCAGTAAATAGGCCGCGATCTGATCGGCCGCATCTTCCTCGCGTCCAAGAATGGGCACTTTCAGCATATCGAACAGTGCATGCCCGATTTCGTGCAGGAACACTTCGACACCCGGCCCCACGATGGCTTCGTCGCGCGTGACACCCGCCTCCGTCGTTTCTTCAGGCGCCTCGCTCAAAACCTCGGCGATGTACTCATAGCAGATAGTCACCGCGTGGTCTTCCGGCTCGTACCACGCATTCGATTCGCCGTCGCATCCATCGAACTTCAGCAGCAAGGGCCTGGGCAGGCGTATCGGCCGCAAATAATCCTTGAAGCGCTCCAGAACATGGCGCTCCTTCACGCGTTCATAGATTTCCTGATGCGCCGGATTCGGAGGCGATACATATTCAATCCGGATTTGCCCTGCCTTCATCGGCCCATGCGGGGTGCCAGGCTCCTTGGCAACCGCCGCCGCGCAAACGGACCAATAGATGGCTGTGGAGAGTACCGCGAATTGGATGGGCTTCATACCAGACCAAGTTTGCATGGCGCCCATGGCCGGGCGCTATTGGCCTTTGGTCCAATTGGCGTCCATGCCCTCGCGACCCATCATGACGGCACTAGCCATCCGCATCCGGCGATGTCAATCCGGCCACCGTAATACCCGGCATTCGCATAGTATTGTTTTGCAGCTTCCTATCCCAGACCCCTAACAGGAGCAATCGAAATGAAATCCAGTCTTGCAATCGTCCTCGGCGTTTTCTCTTTTAGCCTTTTCGGCGCGGCGACCGCCCAAACCAAAGACGAGGCATTGGTGATCGATGCAACCGACGCCGTAATCACAGTTGTCGATGTGGACGAGTACAAACGCACCGTAACCGTCCGCGGACCGCGCGGCAACATGGCCGTAATCACCGTCCCGCCGGAAGCTCAGAACCTCGACCAGGTCCATCCTGGAGCGCAATTCAATGTGCGCTACGTCGAATCCGTCGCCGTATCGATCACGAAAGGCGGCGCGGCATCGTCTTCCTCCGGGCGGACCATGAAGCTCGCGCCGAAGGGCGACATCCCGGGCGGCACGATAGTGAAGATAAGCCAGATTGCCGGCACCGTGGAGTCGATCGACTACGGTACGCGCATCCTTGCCGTACGCGGACCGGAAGGGAATGTTGTCGCCATCAAGGTGATCGACGAAGTGCAGGGCCTGGAGAAGCTGGAGAAAGGCGATCGCATTTCGGTTGAATATACCGAATCGCTGGCGATGCGCATGATCAAGAAATAGCATCCTGGGGTAATGGGAAATGGGTAATGAGGAATGGGTAATGGGTAATGAGGTATGGGAAATAACCATTCACCCTTCACTATTCACCATTCACCCTTTACCCATCGCCCGATCGGTCTCGCCCAATCCTCCGCCAAAACGAGCCAAGGACAATATCTCTTGCCTTGGCGAGTTTCGAGCGAAGCGGCCCAATGCAGCGTCTTGATGATGATGGAGGCTATTCAATGAAGGCGGACGCTGGCAGGCTTGCCGTTGTTGCAGCGTGCGCAGCACTTGCCGTGCTTGCCTCGGACGCCATTGCCTCGGAAGAAAGCAAGCAGTCCTGGCAGTTCGAATTCGTCCCTTATCTCTTCGCGGCGGGTCTCAATGGCTCCATCGGAGCACTGGGTGTCACGGCAGACGTCGACGTACCCATCGAAAAACTGATCCAACACCTCGACGGTGTATTCATGGGGATCATCGAGGCGCGCAGGGAAAATTGGCTGATCATGTTCGACGCAATTTATGTTCGGCTCGAGGGCGAAACGTCCAGTTCGTGGCAGGGACCCCTGGGCATCAGCAACGCAACGGGTGAGCTCAAGACCACGATAAGGCAGCAGGTTTACCAGCCGTCATTGGGTTACCGTGTCTTCGATGACCGGACGGCGGTCGATATTATCGGTGGGGTGCGCTACACGCAGATCGATACCGAATTCGACCTTGGCGTGACGACCGGAGGCTTGCTGCCGGGTGGCACGCACCATCTGAGTGTCGGCAAAAGCTGGTGGGATCCGGTCGTCGGTGTGCGCGTAACCGTGCCCCTCGCAGAGAAGTGGTCGGTCATGGGCTATGTCGACGCCGGCGGCAACGGTACAGACTTCACTTACCAGGCGATGGCCGGGGCGAACTGGCAGTTCGCCAAGAATTTTTCGCTGAAAGCCGGCTACCGTTACCTCTATCAGGATTTCGAGGATAACGGTTTCGCCTGGGACATGGCGCTGCACGGGGCGTATTTCGGGCTCGGCATTCGCTTTTAGGGCGAACTGAATACCGATCATTTCAATCGTTTGCCACAGAGGACACAGAGAACAACAAAATCTGCGGGTGAACGGGGGGGACACCGGATCATTTACCAGCGCATAGCCATTGTTCCCCTATGAGTGATCTGGGTGTTGGTCTTCCTCTGTGATCTAAAAGGGTACTCCGACGTGCTACGCACGTAGGGTATCTGTGTCCTCTGTGGCAAACGGTTGAGACTAGAATTGCACCCCGAGCGACAGAATCGAGATCCGGTCCGCACTATCATCGGGATTGAGGACGTAGAGTCCGAGCGTCAATTTGCCGGAAATGAATTGAGCGAATCCCCCGCGCTGGATATCGCGATCGCTCTGATAGATACGCGTGCGCTGGCCGACCAAGCCGAAACGCAGCCACTTCATCGGACTGAAACCGAGCTCGCTCCAAGCGTACGTGAAACTGTCCCCCTGGTTCTCCAGGTCGTGCAGGTACTCGGCTTCGATGTAGAAGTCGGCGATGCCGTATGTCAGGCTCGCCTCGAACCCAGGGGCGACGCCCTGCGTGGCACCGAGCACCGCGCCCAGTATCGGCGTCAGCTCATAGGTGAGCTTGTCGCCGCCCGAGAACGTCCAGCCGGCGAACAGCGAGCCGGTGTTGAGCGCCTCGTAGTTGTAGCGCGCCTCGAGATGCAGCGACCCGCGATCGGCCGTGCCAATGGCAAGCAGGAAATTGTCCTGGCCGTGGGGAAAATAATACATGCCGGTCGCGGAATAAGCCCAGCCTGGATCACTTGCGGACGAAGGCGAAGGTGCATCCCCGCTGTCCGGCGCGGCACACGCCAATGCCGGCACTATCAGCATCGTGGTCGCGATCGCGATCGCGCATTTGTTCAGCATCTACTCAGCCATTCCCTCGAGCGCAATGGTGGAACCTATCAGGACCAGGCCGATCATGACCATGACGAGCCCGGATCGCCAGGCAACCCCGCCGGAATGGCGACCGAGCATATAGCCGGCCACGAATAGCGTCACGACGGCGACCGCATTGGAGGCCCGCATCGCAAACGCGGTCTCCTGGAACACCATGAACGGCACCACGAGGGGAAAGGTCGTGAGGACGACAACCAGGAACACGCCAACTGCGGCGACGTAATCGTCCCAGCCCAGGCGGCCGCGCAGAGGCGGTTCGGGCAGCGCAACGAGTCCCTGGCGCATCTCCTCCAGACTTTGGGCACTGATGAGCGTAGCGAGGCGCCCGGGAAGGGATTCCGCGATGATCGCGTGAGCCTCTTGCGGGCGCACAGCGCTGCGGACACGGCGCATCAGCGTGAAGTTACGTGTTCGTTCGGTCAGCGTCTGGACCAGGTACATGACCCCATCGACCAGTCCCCATGCGAGATTGCAGCCGAGTGCTGCAAACATCATGGTGCGGATTTCCTCGCGCGCGGCAGTCGCAGCGCTCAGCGTGCCGGTAAATGTCAAAGCCATTATCAGACCGAAGATGATCTCTGAAACCCGATGGACCGGATCCAGCACTGGTGCGCGCTTCTGTTCTTCCACCTGCGACATACCATCTCCCTTTTTTATCTGGTACGTGAGCTCCATGCCACGACGCTGGCCAGCGTGCTAGCCGGAGCGCGTGTCCGGCAGAAAGTAGAACATGAGCGCGATGATCAGGTAAACCGTGATGAGTTGCACGCCCTTGTACCAGTTGGAACGCCCGTCGCCGCAAACCACCGCGCCGATCAGCACCGCCAGGAAGAGCGAGCCGACCTCGGCGCGCCCGAAGGACAGTTCGAGCGGTTGTGGCGCAATGAAATAGCTCGCCAGCACCAGCACTGGCGCGACGAACAGGGCGATCTGGATCGAGCTGCCTAAGGCGATGCCGATCGTCATGTCCATCCGATTCTTGCGCCCCATGACGATGGCCGAGAGACTCTCGGCCGCGCCGCCGACAATCGCCACGAACACGATGCCGATGAACACCTGCGTCATGCCTAGAGCTTGTCCCGTGCCCTCGGCGGCGCCGACCAGAATCTCGCTCATCCACGCTGCCAACACCGAGGCGCCAACCAGAGTTCCGACGGCACGCGGCACGCTCCAATGCGCGCCTTCAGCTTCCTCGCCATGGTGGCCGCCCTTGGCGGCGAAGGCCCCCGGATGCGTCTTCAGCATGAACACCAGATAAAGTGCGTAGGCGATGAGCAACACGATCGCCAAACCTACATTGAGCAGCGTCTCCTGGCGGATTGTCTCCTCAGGCGCGAAGAAACGGCTGAACGCACTCGGCACCGCGAGGCTCACGACGGCGATCAGCATCATCGAACTGTAAACCCGGGCGGCCGCCGGATTGTAGTCCTGGTCGCGGTAACGCAAGCCTCCGAGCAGGAATGCGACACCGAGCGCAAGCAGGATGTTGGCGAGGATCGCACCGATGAGCGAGGCGCGCACCATGTCGAGCAAACCCGCCTTGAGCGCCACGAAGGCAATGATGAGCTCAGGCGCGTTGCCGAAAGTTGCATTGAGCAGGCCGCCGACGGCGTCACCCGTGCGCGTGGCGATCTGCTCGGTGGCCCGCACGATGAGGGTCGCGATCGGGACGATCGCAACCGCAGCCGAGAAAAATACCCAGGGCGCCGGCAAACCCGCATGCTCGAGCGCGAGCGTGACCGGTATGAAGACGAACAGCCAGTTGATGGACGGCTTGATGGACATTTTCACTTCGCCGTTTCGTTCACTTCTTGTCGTCGCCGCGCATCTGCTCCTGCCTGCGGGCTTCGTCGTCGGACATGGTGGTTTCCTTACCCTCCGTGAACCACGGACGCACCGCCTTGGTTTGCCAATTGAACAGGATGGCCAAGACACGGAACAGAAAGGCCGCGCCGATCGCGATCAACCCCGCCTGGTGCACGGGCAACTGGACGGTGATGGTCAGGGCCGCAAACAGACCGCTGCCGAGCAGCGCGGCCAGCACGTAGAACTGGCCCGGTTTTAGCATGAGCGGCTCGACACGCACGATGATATCGCGCAGCAATCCGCCGCCGACCGCATTGATGGTCCCGATCATGATCGCAGCGGGAATGCTCATGTTCGCGACCAGCGCCTTCTGCACGCCGACCACGGCGTACGTGCCCAACCCGAGGGCATCGATGTAAGCGATGGCCTTCTGGAAGCGCTCGATGAATCCGCCGATGACCAGGCCCGCCACGCTGGCCACGACGACCACGATCAGATAGCGGCCGTCGGCGACGACTGCCGGCAGGCCCTGCTGAATGAACAGGCCGTCGCGGATCAATCCACCGCCGACACCGGTCACGAACGCCATGATGAACAGGCCGACAAAATCGTAACCGCGGCGAATCGCCGCCAGGGCTCCGGTGAGCGCAAAGAAGAACACCGCGCCCATATCGAAGATCGCAGGAAGCTCAAACGTCCCCCGCAATGACTGCGCGTCCAGCAGTCCGTGCCACAGCGATTCCAGCCATGCTGTATCCAATCGATCGCGATCCTGACCCGTCGCAACTCAGGGGCGCGGGAAGTCGTAATTCACGATGAAACGAAAATCCGTGATGTCCGGGTCGCCGCCGCCACGCTGGGTGACATGGGCAAGCCGTACCCGGAACGACATACCTCTCAACGGCCCGCTCTTATCCGGCGCCCATTGTAGATTGAGATCGACCTCGTCTTCGTTGAAGTTGGGGGCGGCGACTCCGGCGCCGTGAACCCAAAGGGCATAGACGCTGGCGCCTTTGAACTGGTTGGAGAGATCGTATGCCGCTCTGAGCATGAGCGCCGACTCGCCGGCACGGAAGAAATCTTGCACTTGCACACTCGTATAGCCCGGATAGCCGCTCCAGGGACTGCGCATGGTGTCGCCGTTCGCGGTATCCGTGTAGGCCAAGGTGAACAGCGCCGCGTCCACGGCAAGGTCGGCTTTGACACCCCACTGATGCGTGGAAAAAGACGTCCCCTTGAGCAGATCGCTGCCCGTGCTGCGCTGGTCGGAGAACTGCGCGTGCAGTTTCAGTTTGTATTGGCTGCCAAACGCCGGCGCATATTTGCCCTCCGTGTAAAAGATATTGATGATGTCGTCGGAGTAATAGTTGGCCGCGCCTATGGAGAAATCCTTTTCCAAATAATTAGCGCCCGCCGCAAAGACTCCGCGATCCACGTTGGCACCGGCGTCGCGGGACATCCAGACGAACTCATCGGAATTCCGTTCCTTGATCTTCGTGATGTAACCGCCGCCATAGCGCCACTGGGGAGCACCGCCTTGCCCGCCAGACTTTCCGTAAAGGGTCACCCCCTCGAAGGTATTCGGCGTCATCCGGTTGTCGTTCTTGTTGATGTACGGGGTGTTGTATTCCTTGCGGCCGAAGGCTCCGGCGAGTTCATCGGTGAATTTGACTTCACCGTAAATCTGGCCGAGCACCGTGTAGCCTTCCTGGCCGGGCTTCAAGAGCAATGTACCGTCGCGGCCATCCGGCGCGTACAGCGGTTGCGACGTGTAGGCGGCAGCGCCGATCCTGAACAGATTCTCCAGATAACCGGATGTGTAAGTGACCGAACCGCCGAGCGCCCATGCCTCGCTGATGCTGTTGTCGTACTTGTCGCGGTACAAATAAAAGGTCCGTGCCTGGGCGCTGATTCTGGAGTCCTCGAAGAAGGGTTCCTTCTTTGTCGGGGTCGGAACCAGGATTTGCCCGGGCTCCGGATTGGTCAGGTCGATCTGGTCCATGGGTGTGACGCCTTGCTCGACCGACTCGGCGGGAGGCGTCGTCTGCCCCAAGGCAGATGTCATGCCGCTGGCCAACGCGAGACACGTGGCCACCATGGACAACCCGGCGAACCACTGCGCTACCCGGCACGGCACACGCAACGAAGATCGCACTTCAGACTGATTGTGTAAAGTCACGGCAATTCTCCTTTCTTGTATCTGCCTTGCAACTCGCGAACAATTCGAGCGAACTTCATTTTCCGATCGTCATCAACGCGACAAGTACCGGTCCCCAGGCCGTCAGCAAAATGTTGCCGATGGCATAGGGCACGGTGTAGCCGAGCGCGGGAATACTGCTTTGCGCTTCATCTTGCACTGCACGCAGCGCCGCCGTGATCGTCCCGGCTCCGGCGCACGCGCCGAGGACGATAAGCGGCTCCATCTTCAGCACGTAGCGTCCGAAAAGGATCCCCAGCGTATGAGGAAGAAGGGCTGCGGCCAGGCCGACGAATACCAGGCTGATGCCGGTCTTCTGCAAGCCGGCGATGAAGCTGGGGCCAGCGCTCAGGCCGACCACACCGATGAAGATGCACAGCCCGACAGTATCGAAGATCCAGATGGCCGCCTCGGGAATGCGGCCGAAGAACGGGTAGACCGAGCGCAGCCAACCGAACACCAGTCCCATGATCAAAGCGCCGCCGCTGGCGGTGAGGGTGAGCGGGATGCCGGCAACGGTGACCGAGAGCAGGCCGACGAAACCTCCGAGGACGATCCCGGTGCCGACAAACACCATGTCGGTCGACGTGGTGGGGCGATCGGCGTATCCAATTTCCTTTGCCGCCCTCTCGACTTCGGGTTTCGCGCCAATGACACACAGCACGTCTCCCCGGTCGACGAGGGTGCTGGGCGCCAGGGGGATCTCCTGTCCGGCCCGCGTAAGGCGCAGGAGAAACACCCCACGGGCGCTCTCGAGCCTTGCCAGGTCTGCCAGGGATTTCCCAACGAGGGAACCCTGCGTGACTACCACATCCAGCGTTTCGATCGGAATTTCGAGCAGGCCCTTGTCGTCCACTTCCGGTCCGACCTTGTCACCGCGCTCGACATGCACCTCTTGCCGGGCCATGACCGCAACCACGTCGTCCTGGCGCACGACCGTGTCCGGTGTGGGCTCGATGATCTCGCCCCCACGATTGATGCGCACGATGAACACCCGTATATCCGGTGGTAAGGCCTCCAATTGCGCCACGCTCCGGTTCACCAGGTTCGGATTGGTGAGGCGGTACGCACGGACATCGAACAATTTCGCGGCCGAGACGACGCCGAGCCCCAGCTCGGCCGCGCCCGCAATCTCGGCCTGCTTGCGCGCGCCTTCCTCGCGCAAATTGATTCCCATCAGCTTCGGTCCGATCGTGGGAAGAAACCAGACGAGGCTGGCGGTGCCTATGAGGTAGGTCACGGCGTAGGCGACCGGGATGTTGTTCACCAGTGCTGCCTTGTCCGCGTCCGGCATCGCCAGGCGCTGGATCGCCTCGCCCGCAGTGCCAATCACCGTGGACTCCGAGAACGCCCCGGCCAGGAGTCCAGCGGCCGTCCCAACGTCGTAGCCGAGAAGCTTTGCGAACCCGAACGCCGTCAGCAAACACGTGACGCAGAGGGCGACCGTGAGCACCATCTGGGGAATGGCATCGCGCTTGAGCCCGCGGAAGAATTGCGGTCCCACTTTGTAACCCGTGGTGAAGAGGAAGAGGTCGAAGAACACCGTCTTCACGATGGCCGGAACCTTGATGTCTAACTGCCCGATCAGGACTCCCGCGAGCAACGTGCCGACGACGATGCCGAGGCTGAAGCTGCCGAACTTGACGCGCCCGATCAGGAAGCCGATCGCGAGCGCAAGGAAGATCGCCAGTTCCGGATTCTGTTGCAGCGCGCGTACAACATAGTCCATGCGATCCCTCTTACCCGGACATTATTATTATTGAGACATTGCCGAAGCTCTCCGCAGAACGTCGCGTAGTTCTTCGCCGTTGCAACCCATGTTCCGCGTCAGGTTTAGCGCTTTTTCGTGCGGGAAACTTTTCCGGCCTTGACCGGTTTTCCGGTCTTGCCTGTGCTTGCCTCGTAGGCTTGCCGGTAGCCGCGCGCAATAGCGCGCACCGCCCGGCCGATGTCGTCGTAAACGTGATCATCGAGGTTCGCGAAGGATATGCGCACCGACCAGTCCGGAGCGGCAAAGCCGCTGCCGTTGAGCAGGACGATGCCGTGGTCCTGTGCCAACCGGAACACGATGTCGAGCGGATGCACGTTCGCCTTCATCCACTTCACGATGTCCTCGCCCAGGTACTTGCGGGCAAAGAATTCGAAGTCGATGAGGCCGTAGTAGTAATCGAATTGCTCGTTCGGGCCGACTTCGATTTCCAGCCCCTCGAGTGTCGCCTCGACGCGTTTCTTGACGATGCCGAGGCAGGCTTTCTGATAGTCCTTCTTTTCGTCCATCAGCTCGCTCAGCGAGAACAGGCTCATCATCACCTGCTGCGGAAGCGACAGGCCCGCCGTGTGATTCAGCGCAACGTCGCGGCTGTCCGCCACGATGCGGTCGATAAAGGCAAGCTTGCGCGGCTCGAGCGTGAGCGTGCCGTAGCGCTTGTCCAGCAGCTTCTTGACGGGCTCGGGGTGCCTGGCGATTATTTCGTCGAAGATATTGTCTTCGTGGATCGCGATCGTACCCAGGCGCCAGCCGGTGCAGCCGAAGTACTTGCTGTACGAATAGACGCCGAGGGTGTTCTTCGGAAACTCACCCATCAGCGAGCGGAAGCCGGGCACGAAGGTTCCGTAGACGTCGTCCGTCAGCAGGATCAAATCCGGCCGCTTCTTGAGCACGGCCGCGATCTGTTTGATCGTTTCGGAAGAAAGTGCGACGGCGAACGGGTTGCCCGGGTTGACGATGAAGAAGGCCTTGATCTTGGGGTCGAGGAGCTTCTTGATCTCCTCGTCCGGGTACTGAAACTTGTGCTCCTGCTTCGCGTGCACTTCGACGAACTTGAGGTCGTAGTCCTCCAGGTGCGCCATCTCGAGGTAAGGCGTGAAGATCGGCACACCGAGCGCGATGGTGTCGCCCGGGTTGAGGATCCGGTTACTCTTCAGCGACTTGAAGGTGTAGCACATGGCGGCGGTGCCGCCTTCGACCGCGTAGATCTTGAAGGTGCCCTTCGGACGCGGGTTTCCGCACATCGCCCACTGCAGATACTCGTGGACGATCTGTTCGTTGTGCACAAGCATGCGGTCCGGGACCGGGTAATGGTCGCCGATGATGGAATCCACCAGCTCGTGCACGAACTTGTCCGGGTCGAAGCCGAACTTCTTCACTGCCCACGGGACCATCGCCTGCAGGAAGGGCGCACCCGGCATGTCGTCGTGTTTTTTCGACCAGGCCTCGAGGCGGCCAGCGATACCCGGTGCCTTGGGCATGCCACCGACGCCCGGCGGCAGGTCGAGGACGCGTTTGCTCTCCGTGATTGCGAACTGCCCGAGCAGGAAAAACGCCTCGCGCGGCGCGGTAGCGACCCAGTTCGGGTTGCCGCGACCGGCGTTCAGGTACGAGAGGGAATTTTCCTGCGCCGACTTTGTTGCCACCTTGGCGACGAAGTCCTTGATCTCGAACGGGCCCAATTTCTCGTACTGTTTGAGGTCTAAGTCCATTGATATCTCCTTGTGGGTCTTGAGTCCGGAAATGCGCGCTTCACGACATCAGCATGATGATGATCATGCCCCAGATCGTGAGCAGCGTATTGCCGACGGCATAGGTGACGGTGTACCCGAGTGCCGGAACCTGGCTCTTGGCTTGATCGCAGACCAGCCCGAGCGATGCCGTGGTCGTGCGCGACCCGGAAACGATGCCGAGCGTGAGTGCGTCGTGGAAGCGGAACACGTACTTGGCCACGAACATGCCGAGCACCAATGGAACGGTGGTAGCAAGCGCGCCCCACAGGAACAGGCCGATGCCCTGCGTCTTCAGGCCATTGACGAAGCCCGGCCCGGCGGAGATTCCGACGATGGCGATGAAAATGTTGAGGCCAACCGAGTTCATGAACCAGACGGTAGGCGTTGGGATGCGCCCGAAGGACGGGCGTACCGAGCGCAGCCAGCCGCCGACGATGCCAGCAACCAGCGCGCCACCCGCGGTGGACAGCGTCAGCGGCGCCCCGGCCACTTTGAAGACCAGCGCGCCGATCAGCGCGCCGACCACCACGAACGCGCCGACGAACGCCATGTCGGTCACGTCGGTCGGGCGGTCCGCTACGCCCAGCAGCTTGGTGGCGGCGGCGATATCTTGCGTGCGCCCGACCAGCGTAAACAGGTCGCCGCGCTCGACCGTGGTGTTCGCCAGGATCGGGATGTCCGTGGCAGTAGCACCACGCGTAATCTTGCGCAGGAAAACGCCGCGCGCGGCGGGGAGTTGGGCCAGCTCGGCAATCGTCTTGCCGTCGACCTCCTTGTTGGTCACCAGCACGTCGACCCCTTCCACCGGCACCGCGAGCAGTTCCCTGTCTTCGACTTCGTCCGCATTCTGCAGCGCCCTCACGAGCACTTCGCGTTCGCCCGCGACCGCGACCACGTCACCCTCCTTGAGGACGGTGTCCGTGGTTGCATCGATGATCTTGCCATCGCGGCGGATGCGCTGCACGAAGAGCCGCGCATCGGCCACAAGCGACTCGGCCTCCGTAACGCGCAGTCCGGCCGCCTGGCCGCCGGAACGTACCTTGTACGCGCGCAGCACCCAACGCTGCCAGGCAGAGCCGGCCCCACCGAGGTCCTTCCTGCCGCCGCCGTTTTTCTCTTCGTAATCCTTGCAGGCGGTGACGAGATTGATGCCGAGCAGCTTTGGGCCGAGAACGGCGATCACGACCGCCGAGCCCATGGTGCCGAACATGTAGGTCACCGCATAAGCGATCGGCATCGAGTCGAGCAGCGCCTTCGCCTCCTCGGGCGACTTGCCCAGCCGGTTGATGGCGTCGGTGGACAGGCCCATTGCGGCGGAGATGGTCTGCGACCCCGAATAGAGTCCGGCGGAGTAGCCCAGATCGTAGCCGGCGATCTTCGCGATCACCACGCAGGCCGCCAGGCTGAACACGCACTGCACCACCGAGAAGATCGCCTGCGGCAGTCCGTTCGAGGCGATGCCGCGCACGAACTGCGGCCCGACTCCGTAGCCGACCGCGAACAGGAACATGAGGAACGAGAACGCCTTGAGGGGCTGGTTGATCGTGATGCCGATCTGCCCGATCACGACGGCGGCGATCAGGGTGGCGGTGACCGCTCCCAGGCCGATGCCCTTGAAGGTGAACTTGCCAAAGTAGTAGCCCAGGCCCAGCGCGAGAAAGATCGCGATTTCGGGGTACTGCTTCAGCGTCGCAAAGAACCAGTCAATCATGATTTCCTCCGTTTTGTTTGGCTCCGATGATCCGCTTGTTCGGGTTGGTCAACCGGTATTGTCTTGGTCACGGGGCTGGACCCTGAATAATGACCGCCTGCATGATCGCCTTTTTTTCATGCAGGCGGTTCTTATTTCGACTTTGCTTTGCCCGGCGCCGCAGATGCCGGCCCGGCCTTCTTTGCGCCCGGAGGCTTCGCGCCGATGGCCGACAGCTTTATCAGCTTGAGGCCGCGTGCGTTGTTATAGCCGTGAATTTCCTTGACGTCGAGCTTGCGCATGAAGCCGATCGTGTCGGCTTCGATCACCTGTCCCGGCACCATGATCGGGAAACCGGGCGGGTAGGGAATCACGAAGTTGGCCGACACCAGTTCCGGGCCGCTCTTCAGCCGCTCGTCGATCTTCGGACTCATCAGCGGCAGGTACTCGCAGTCGTCCTCTTCATAGGCTGCGAAGAACGCGCCGCGCATGTCCCCTTCGAGTGTGACGCTGCCCGGATCTTCGCGATAACCGTCGTGAAAGCGGCTGAAGTTCGGCAGGTCGGGGACGTCTTCCATGAGGTTTTTCACCTGAGCCGCAAAGGCCCCGCGCGCGCTCTCGCCCCCTTCGGCGAGCCGCGCCTCGATCTCCTGCGAAATCTCGAGCAGCACCTTGATCAGGAGGGCCACGTCGCTGCGCGTGTTGTTGATGTTGCTCTGTAGCAGCACGCTGTTGCGCGAGGTCTTGTTCATCTGGATGTTGTACTTGGCGGCCAGCAAGCCCTTGAACGAGGTGCCGTCGTAACCGGCGGTACCGCAGACCAGCGTCATGCGCGTGGGATCGAGGAAGAACTCGTCCTCCTGCACCGATTTCAGCGCCGTCAACCAGTTGCTGCCCGGCGAAAGGAAATCCTTGAAACCCGAAGTGCGGTACTCGGCGGGCACCATGGAATCGGCGCCCAATACGCGGAAATACTTCGAGATGATCGGGTGTTCCGCCACCGCCCGACGGATCGCAAACGCAATCTCGAAAGCCCGCATGACGAGCTCATAGCCTTCGAGTTCCATTTGGCGCCTCGCCAGATCCAGCGAGGCGATGATCTGCTGGTTCGGCGAGGTGGATGCGTGGATGAAAACCGCTTCGCGGAATGCCGATGCGTGGTGGTTGTATTCCTCGTCGCGCACTGCCACGATCGATCCCTGGCGCAATGCAGACATGGACTTGTGCACCGAATCGGTCTCGTACACACGGATGCGCATCTTGCGCGGATCGGGAATCAGGTGCTTTTTGAGCAGGCGCGGATCTTTCGGGTCCAGATCTTCGCCGAGTTCGGCTGCCTGAGCTTCATAGGCTTTGAGCGCCTCGGGGCTGGCGCGCCACTCTTCGAGCGCAGCCGCCGCACCCAGCCCGGTGCGCGGGCGCAGGAACGGCGACCAGCGCGCGAATCCGAACCACGCTTCGTCCCACAGGAACAGCACATCGGGCTTGATCGCAAGGCACTCTTCCATGACGCGGCGCGTGTTATAGACGTGCCCGTCGAACGTGCAGTTGGTCAGCGTCACCATCTTCAAGCGATCAAGTCGTCCCTCGGCCTTGAGGTTGAGCATGGCCTGCTTGATGGTGCGCAGCGGCACCGCGCCGTACATCGAGTATTCGGTCATCGGGAACGCTTCGACGTACAGAGGCTGTGCGCCCGACAGCACCATGCCGTAGTGGTGCGACTTGTGGCAGTTGCGGTCGGCGATCACGATGTCGCCCGGCGCGGTCACCGCCTGATAGACCATCTTGTTGGACGTGGAAGTCCCGTTGGTGACGAAGAACACGTGGTCCGCGCCGACGGCACGGGCGAACTTCTCCTGGGCAAGTTTGATGTTGCCGGTCGGCTCCAGCATGCTGTCCAGGCCGCCGGTGGTAGCCGAGGATTCCGCGAGGAACAGGTTCTGTCCGTAGAACTCGCCCATGTCGCGGATCCAGTTCGACTTCATGATCGACTTGCCGCGCGCGATCGGCAGGGCGTGGAAGGTGGCGATCGGCCGGGCGGCGTAGCGCTTGAGGTTGTCGAAAAACGGCGTGGAGAAACGGTCGGCAACCCCTTCGAGAACATTGAGGTGCACTTCCATCAACTCCTCGACTTCGTAGAAAACGCGGCGGAACATCGAGGCGGCAGGATCGCCCGCCAGCTTCTCCACGTTCCGGTCGGTCAGCAGGTAGAGGTCGAGTTCGGGGCGGACGCGCTTGATGAGCCGCGCCAGGGTCAGGCCGACTTCGCGCGGCGCCAGGCTCGAGGTGTCGATATGCTGCTGGGTGGCAAGCACTTCACGCAGCAGCGGCACGTCGTGTTGCGACGGCACAGGGATGCCATCGAAGATCACCACGGCCTCGATCTTGCCGTTGAAGATGGTGGCGAGCAGAGCATCCTCCACGCTGCCAACCAGCACCGGCTCGTAAACCATCGCGTCGGCGCTGCGCCTCAACTGGCGGAGTTCGCCGGCGGTTTTCGCGCGGCTGCCGGCCGGCGCCGGGGTCACGAACAAGGTCTCGAAGTAAGGTCGATACGACTCGCCGCCGCTGAACGTTGGCGACAGCCGTTCCGGCGGCGCATCGGCGGCATCGTCGGCCGTCTCCCATTCGCCGCCATCGTAACGATAGCTGCCCGAGAGCAGCGCGCCGCTCATCCGCCGCACCATCCGCCCGACGCCCAACGCGTCGTCGCTGTTGATGCGTTCGGTCAGCGCCTTCATCAGACGGGGTCCGGGATAGGCGAAGAAGTCCTCGAGCGCGCGCAATTCCACCAGCGCTGCTTCCACGGCGGTGCGTCCATCACGCGACTTGCCGCCCTGCGGCTCGGCCGCCCAGGCTTGAGCCCTGGCATTCAACTCGCGCCAGCGATCCAGCCGCGCGGACGAGCTAGAAAAGAAGTGATCCAGTTTCGCGGTGCCGGTGCTTGGGGATGACATGAGGTTCGTCCTTTGTTCCTGGTAGACAATCGATCAGTTGCAAACCTTGTGGGTGACTGCTTCAGGCAGTCCTAATGCGAAGGCGCCGATCAGCCGCCTGGTCATCGTGTTACGGATGAAAAAGGTCCACTAGCGGAGGCGTACACAACTGTCCTCACAGCATGACGGGATTTCCAGGCGGGCAACCCGTTTGTCATTGGGAGAATAGGGGAAACGCAGCCACAGGGTCGAACCCGGTCCATTCCAAGGCTGTGCATTCACTACCAACCTTCCCATCCTTGACCCCTCCTCCCGGGCACTAGGTCATAGTCGGATTCTTGATCGACGCGCGTCAAAATAAGCGCTTGCGAGCGAAAACACTATTGGACCTTGGTCCACTACCACGACGTTGAAAAACGCAGTACGAGCTTCGAGAGGAAGGATGTCGAAACTATTGAAATTTCATGCGAATCAAATATGTGAATGCTATTTTCATGATCGATGTTCAATTGCGGTTTTCCGCAATTCTTATCCGGATTCTCCATGCGAATCAGTTGCGCGTATCGAAGGCCGTACATGCCGCGCCTGCAAGGCATTACTGTGGTATCGCATTACTGTGGTATTACTGTGGCATTGCAGCGGTACGGTAAACCCGACGACAGGTAGATTGAAATTCTGCGCGAGGAACAACCTGAATGGGCTCTCTCCACAGTCTGAGGCGATATCGAACTGCACTGCCGCTCGCTTTCGCACTGATGATGGGGGTGGCTGCCTGCGGGGAAAAACCCAATCCGTCGGAGTCCCTGGCGGGCGGTGGCTGGCACGCGTTCGAGGGTTCGTGGACCGCCTCGGGTACGCGGCATACGCTCCATCTCGGCGGCGACCACAAGGCATCGATCATCGGCGTGAACGGCACGATGCTGCTGAGCGGTAGCGCGAGACCCGGCGTGGGCTTTCGCGCCGAAGTCGTTGCCTTTTACGACGATGTGCGCGGCCTGATGGGACGCGCGGTGTGGACAGACGAACGAGGCGACCAGGTGTTCAGCGAGTTGAAGGGGGAGAAGGTCATCACCGGCAATCGGATCACCGGCACCATTACCGGCGGCACAGGCCGTTACGACGGCGCCGAAGGCGAATACGAATTCCAGTGGCAGTACGTGATCGAAGCAGAGGAAGGCACGATCCAGGGACGGGCCATTGGCCTGAAGGGCCGGGTCCGTCGCGGCGGGAGCGATCTCCAGCCGGCAACGCCAGGAAAGCAGCCATGACTGCTCCCCGGATATCGCTGAGTCTGGTGGCGAAACAGATCGCCGTATTCGCGCTGGTTCTCGGCATCTGGTTCGCTCCCGTCCCCGCGGGCCTTACGAGTCCCGCGTGGCATCTGTTCGCGGTTTTCGCCGGCGCGATCGTCTCCGTCCTCCTCGGCGCCTTCCCGCTGCTGACTTCCTCGATGCTGGCGGTGGCCGCTGTGGTGCTCACCGGTATCCTCGACATGAGCAAGGCGTTCGCCGGTTTCGCCAATCCGAGTGTGCTGCTTGTCGTTGTGGCATTCCTCGTCGCGCAGGCGGTGGTGAAATCAGGGCTGGGCAAACGCATCAGCCTGCTGATCGTAAGCGCCTTCGGGCGCTCCTCGCTAGGGCTCGCCTATAGCGTGATCTTCACCGACGCGATCATCGCGCCCGCCTTCCCCAGCAACACCGCGCGCGGCGGCGTGATCTTTCCGATCGTGCTCTCGCTGGCCCAGAGCGCGGGGTCCACGCCGGACGATCAGGAGAAACGCCGCCTCGGCGGCTACCTGATGTTCTGCGGCATGGCAAGTCTCGCCATTTCCTCCGCTCTTTGGCTGACGGCTACGTCGGTCAATCCAATCGGAGCCCAGCTCGCCGCGCAAGCCGGCGTGGAGATCGGGTTCGGACGCTGGCTCACTGCCGCGTTGGTGCCGACGCTCGCGGCGATGCTGCTTCTCCCGCTGGTGGTCCGCCGCCTGTTCACGCCGGGAGTCAGCGAAACGCCCGACGCTCCCCGCGCAGCGCGCGCCGCGCTTGCGTCAATGGGGCCGATGAGCCGGGACGAACTCATTACCGCCGTTGCGTTCGCGGTCATGGTCACAGGCTGGGTTTTGGCCGGCACACTCAACCTCAGTGTCACCGCCGTCGCATTTGGCGGTCTGGGGGTTCTGCTCGCGACCAGCGTGCTTACGCTCGACGACATTTCCAAGCAGGGCGATACCCTGGCCACCTTCCTTTGGCTCGCCGTGCTTTTCGCGTTGAGCGGCCAGCTCAACGAACTCGGCTTCATGGGGTACGTCGGAGAACGGCTGGCGTCGGGCCTCGAAGGGCTGCCGTGGCTGGTTGTGTATGTGGCCCTGCTCGTGCTGTATGTGCTGCTGCACTATCTGTTCGTGAGTCAGACCTCGCAGGTGCTGGCGCTCCTCGCCGTCTTCATCGCCGTCGGGGTCAAGAACGGCGTCCCCGCCCCCTTGCTGTGTTTCGCCCTGCTGTTCGCGAGCAGCTACTTCTCGGTCATCACGCCGCAGGGCGGCAGCCAGAACGTCATCTTCGTGGCGAGCGGCTACCTCACCCAGCGCGAACTGTACCGGATGGGACTCCTCACCACCGCGTTCTTCCTCACGATCTTTTTGCTGGTGGGCACGCCCTGGCTGCTGTTCGTCACCCGTTGACGGCCCGCTCAGAACCTGACGGTTCCTGCTTCGACTGCCGCTCTTGCACTGAAGGAGCAAACAACTCGCGGAGAATGGGACCGGGCAGGTGTTGTCGAGCCTTCACTCAGGTTGGGCAAAATGCCGGGGTAAGTTCGGCGTTGCTACAAATAGCGCTCCGCCTTCGCCACGAGGTCTTCCTTGGGTGGCAGTTCACTGCGCAGGCACCGTACTATGGCTATTGCGCCCCGTAGATTCTCGCCAATAGACAGTTCCGCCAAATTCACCTCGTTGACCGGCCCGGTCGCGGCATCGTCCACCTTGTAACCCATGCGACTGATGCGCACCGGCGTACGGGTGAGCGTCGCGTGCTGTTCGGGGTGCGAGAATACATCGTCGATCTGGCCGATGTACCCGTCGAGCGTCGCGAGGCTCGACTTGGTTTCGATATAGTCCTCTACCGTTTCTTTCAACTCGCGCTCGAGCGTCTTCCTCTCCTCGCCAATGGTGGCCGGGTCCTTGACGATACCTTCCATACCGTCGCGGGCGAGGTTCAGCAGACGGATTCGCGCGCCGAGGAATGCCTTGTGCTCTTGTAGCTCGGTCGCTTTCGTGTCCAGCGCAATGATTCGCGACAGGGCCACCTGCGCGAGCCGAAGAATAATGCGTCGTCCGATCTCCAGGCGGGTGGCGGCGAGCGTGGCGGTAGGCGCGATCAACCGGTGCTCCGAGAAACTCACGGTGACCTGGGCGACACCGCCCTGCAGCATGGCGCCTTCAAGTCGCGGGGCGAAAACGGTGCGCTCTTCCTTTTTCATGCCGAGCAGCGCGTAAGCTTCCTGCACCTGCGCGTTGGAAGGATCCTCGAAAAACGCACGCAGTTCCCGGCTGCGCCCAACACACGCCGGCACGTCGTCCGCCGTGGCGAAGAAGGCATTCAAGTGCGGATCGTTGCTCCAGGCCGCTCGGGCAAGCACAACTGGCTCCAGGGGCTCCCGCGCAATGGCGCGCAGGTGTGCGATGGTCTTGCGAATGCATCCTTCGAGCTTGCGACGATAGCGGGTGTCGTGCCGCACGCGCGGTTCGACCATGTCGACGACCGCCTCGATCGTGTCGTCGATGAGCTGTCGATCCGCCTCGTCGTCGAGGCGTGGCTGCCCGCCGCCGAACAGGCTGGCGACTACGCGATCGAAAAATGAACGAGGTACGCTTTCCATGATCCGGGATTACCAGTCCATCGCCGGCACCCAGGCTCGCAACTCCCGGCCTTCGTAGTTTCGGCCGTTGATACGTTTGGCCAGTGCTTCGGCCTGGGCGCGCGACATCTCCATCTCGATGACCGCCGAGGGCGTGCCGCTTTCCTTGACCAGCTTGATCTTGTCCGCCGGCGCGAACGGGCGCAGCGCCTCGCGAATCCCCTCCTCGGAAATGGCGTCGGGAAGGTTTGCGATTACGATTTTCATCTGTCGATTCTCCATTCGAAACGGTAAGTCTGAGCGCGGATTGTCCAGGGCGGCAGAGCCCGAAGGCCGGATTTCGGACCGGAGGGTGATCGCAATTCCGAAGTCTTCGGCATCAATAGCGCTCGTCGACACGCTTGAAACGATAGTTCGGTTCCTTGTAACCGCCAGCCTTTTGCCGCTTGGGCAGCTTCACTTTCTCCCGGGGCGCCTGCTTGTAAGGAATCTTGCCCAGAAGATGCGCGATGATATTCAGGCGTGCGCGCCTCTTGTCGTTCGAATCCGCCACGTACCACGGCGCAAAATCGGTGTCGGTGGCGGCAAACATTTCGTCGCGCGCCCTGGAATAGTCGAACCAGCGGCTGTAGGACTTGAGATCCATGGGCGAGAGCTTCCAGATCTTGCGACCATCGTTGATTCGCTCCTCGAGCCTGCGAGTCTGCTCTTCCGCGCTGACTTCCAGCCAGTACTTGAGAAGGATGATTCCGGACTCCACCATCGCCTTCTCGACCAGCGGCGCGGCCTGCAGGAATTTGCGCGCCTGCGCCTCGTCGCAAAAACCCATGACCCGCTCCACGCCGGCGCGGTTGTACCAGCTGCGGTCGAATATCACGATCTCCCCAGCCGCCGGAAAGTGCCTGATGTAGCGTTGTACATACATCTGGCTTTTCTCGCGATCGCTCGGTGCCGGCAATGCCACGACGCGAAACACGCGCGGGCTGACGCGCTCGGTAATGGCCTTGATCGTTCCACCCTTGCCCGCGCCGTCGCGGCCTTCGAACACCACGCAGACCTTGAGCCCCTTGTGCACCACCCACTCCTGGAGCTTGACCAGTTCCACGTGAAGACGGGCGAGTTCCTCGTCGTAGTCCTTCCGCTTCAACTTTTCTTTTGATGCGGAGCGCACTGCCGTCGCGGTTGTTTTTTTGGACTTGCCTTCTCTTGATTTCATCGTTCGATCTCCCCCTGATCCGAAAAATCCATTACTACTATATAGAGCGCACGCGGGCGATCTGGTCGACATCGCCAGCGCGAGGCCGTTGCAGTCAGTATGCGTTCCTCGCCGAAAAACAGTAAGTTCTGTGTTAAATTCGAACCCGTGCGGATCACATGCTGCTTTAGGTGCTGAGTCCTTGCCGTTGATTTTCGGGCTTAGGATATCCGCCAGCATGATGTCGCCACAACTGGAATCTGAACGATGAACATTCATTCCTCGCACAACGGCATCCCGTCGCCTCTTCGCTGGATCGCCGCCGCGGCGTTCGCCGTCTTTCCGGTCGTTGCCCAGGCCTCGCTGCTTCCCCCCGCGCTGGAGAATGCGCTTGCCGATGGGCTCAGTTGGGCGGTGCTCGTGATCGCGCCGATCACGGTCATCGTCCTGTTCTGGCTGGTTCACATCCTGCCGGAGAAAATTGCCGAGAAGAAGAAACACCCGCAGGCCAAGGCAATCCAGGTGCTGTGCCTGCTTTCACTCGCATTCGGCGGCATGTTGTGGCCACTCGCATGGTTGTGGGCCTATTCGAAGCCGGTGATGTACAAACTCGCGTACGGAACGGATGAAGTCGAACCAGATCACGGACCGCCGGCGCAGGTGAAAGTGAAAGTCGTCGAACCTAAACCGGTGGTCGCGTCGGAAATGCGCCTGCTGGAACAGAAAATCGCCGAACTCGAAGCGCAACTAGCGCACTCGGAAGCCTTGCGCAAAGGGCAGATCTGATGGAAATCATTCTGCTGCTGATCTACTCGTTTTTCGTCTGGCTGATCTTTTTCAAGTTCAAGTGGCTGCCCTGGAACATCGTCAGCCAGGTCATTGTCTTCACGCTGCCCGTGATCGGACTCACCGTCCTGATCCTGATACTCAACATCGTGGCACCGTCCTCTCACGACGTGCGCGTCATGAACTACGTCGTCCAGATCGTGCCCCGGGTCACCGGCAGGGTGATCGAAGTGCCGGTGCAACCCAATCGGCTGGTGAAAAAGGGCGAGGTGCTGTTTCGCATCGACTCCACGCCCTTCATGAACGAGGCCGCCGCGCTGGAAGCGCAACTCGTACAGGCGCGATCCAAGCTCAACGAGGCCACGGCAAATCTGTCCTCGAGTTCCGCCGGGGTGCGGGAATTGCGCGAGAACCTTAAAGCGGCCGGCGGCCAGGTCAGCTCGGTCGCCGCAAAGGCAGGGCTCGCGCGCAGGCGGGTCGATCAGAATCGCGAACTCGTCGCGGCCGGTGCGGGCAGCGTGTTCGATCTCGAGCGCGCCGAGGCCGATCTCAAGGATCTCCTGGCGCAATACGACAGTGCCCGCGCCAATGAGGCACAAGTGCTGCAGAAACTTTCCGCGCAGTCGCAGGGAGACCAGGCCTCGGTGGCCGCCGCCAAGGCGCAGATCGCCATGGCCAATGCACAGGTCGCCGCGGTGGAAGCGCAATTGGCCGATGCCAAATGGAAGCTCGACGAGTCCACGGTGTTCGCGCCTGCCGACGGCTATGCCATCAACGTCCAGTTGCGCCCCGGTTCCACCGCTTCGCAGTTTGCCGGGTTGCCGGTCATGAGTTTCGTCGAGACCGAGCAGTGGGTCGTCGCGTTGTACAGCCAGAACGAACTGCGTGAAATAGAACCGGGAAACGAAGCGGAGATCGCGCTCAAGACCTATCCGAACAAGATAATCAAGTGCAAGGTCGATTCCATCGTCTGGGCGACTGGCCAGGGACAGCTGCCCGTCTCCGGGGCGCTTCCGACCGCCGTATCGCAGATGCCACCGGGGTTGATTGCCGTGAAACTCGAGGTCGAGGACCGGAGTCTGTTCCTTGCTGCAGGCGCCGTGGGTAATGGCGCCGTGTACACGGATTCGTTTCGCATGATCCATATCATCCGCAAGGTCATCATGCGGGTGGGAACGAAGCTCGACTGGCTGATCCTCAAGATGCACTGAGATGCGCGCCTCGACCATGCGTAACTTATCGACAATCATCCTGGGCGCGGCCGCCGCGGGGCTGCTCCTTTTCGCCGCAGGATGCGCGTTGAAGTCTCCACCCGATCGGGAAGCGTTGCGCAAGGATGCGCTGCGTGACATTGTGCCGCCCCTGCAATGGAGCGCGCCCGGAGGCGCGCCGGGTGCAGTTGCTGGTGGCTGGTTGAGGAGTTTCAACGAGCCGCGCCTCGATGCGCTCGTCGACGAGGCGCTCATCCGCAATGTCAACCTGCGCATCGCGGCCGCTCAAGTCGAGCAGGCCCGGGCTTCACTCAGAATCGCCGGCGGTGCCCTGGCGCCAGCGGTAGGTGTTCTCGCGCGCGGAGGGGGTGACCTCAGTGGCGATGGCTCAGGGCTCACCGGCGCATTGGTGAGTGCCTCTTGGGAAATCGATCTTTGGGGTCGCGTGCGCTACGGCCAGAGGGCCGCGTCCGGGCAGCTCGCTTCCGCCGAACTCGACTACGCCTACGCGCGCCAGTCGATGGCGGCGCTGGTGGCGAAAAGCTGGTTTGTCGCAGCGGAAAGCGCACTGCAGCGGCAGCTTGCACGTGACATGCTCGCCGTAGCCGAACGTCTGGTCGAAGTGGCACAGGTGCGTCGCCGAGTCGGCAATGGCGACGAGATGGATGTGGTGCTCGCCCAGGCCAATGTTCAGAGCTATCGCGACGGATTGCGCAAGCTCGATTTTGCGCGCGATCAGGCATTGCGCTCGCTGGAAGCGCTGGTCGGACGTTATCCCGCCGCGACCCTGGAGGCCGCAGACATACTGCCGCCCCTGCCACCGCCGGTCACGGCCGGCATTCCCTCCGAACTTCTTGAACGTCGCCCGGACATCGTGGCCGCCGAGCGGCGCGTGGCAGCGGCCTTCGACCTTATGCAGCAAGCAAAGACCGCGCGATTGCCTCGCATCAGCCTGACCGCGGGTCTGGCGACGATATACAGCGACCTTTTCGTGTTGCAGGATCGCGATAACCCGACCCTGTCGGCAGGCGGCATGATCACTCTTCCACTATTTACCGGCGGGGCGCTCAAGGGCCAGGTTGAATTGCGCACCGCCGAACAGAAGCGCGCAGTGGCGGAGTATGCGGCCACGGGCCTCAATGCGTTCAACGAAGTGGAAACTGCGCTCGACAATGAATCGACGCTGACAGACCGGCAGACGCTGCTCGAGCAACTGGTCGCGCAGAATATGCGCGCGCTGCAACTGTCTGAAATCAGATACCGGGTCGGCAACACCGACCTGCGCCCGGTCCTCAACGACCAATTGAAAGTCTACAGTTCACGCACGCAGCTCGTGCGCGTACAGGCCGAGCGTTTTGTCCAGCGCGTGAACCTGCATCTCGCACTCGGCGGAAGCTATGCAAGCTGAATTGGGCCGTCCACTCGCGCAATAGCAAACTCAGCGACGGCGTCCGCCCCCGCCTCCGCTCGGCCGAGGCGTCGAGGGGATGGAAGGCCTCGACGCGACACCAGCCGCCGGCAGCTGCTCGGGTCTGGGTCTGTCCGTGGGCAGCGTGTCGGGCCGATCCGGCCGATCCGGTGGATTCGGAACGACGACGGCACCACCGTACCAGCCGTTGTAGCCATAGTAGGGATCGTGCCATCCCACGCCGTAATACACCGAGCCATGGACGCTGCCGCTGCTGCTGGCGCAACCACTCGCCAGCGCCGCGCAGCAGATCATCAGCAACATCGCGTACAACAGCCGGCGGTTCATTTCACCTCCCCGATCGAGTCCCATTGCAGAAGGCCCACCGGCGCTCCGCTCGGGTCGGCTATCACCGCTACACGGCCCTGATAGAGTTCCGGATTGACCCCGAGCAGGACGCGTCCGCCAAGCCGCTGCGCGCTGGCGGCGGCTTTGCGCACATCGGCCACGCGCACATAGAGCAGCCAGTCGGGACGCAGTTCAGCGTGGCCCGGTGGAATCTGCAAGATGCTCGCACGCGCGTAGCCGTCGCTCGTCAGCAGCAGGCTACGGGATTGCGCTGAAGTTCCGGCCTCCACCGGCACGTAGCCCGCGAGGCCGGCATAAAAGCTGGCCGCCTTGTCGGCGTCCCGGCTGAGCAGTTGTGCCCAGATCCAATCGCCGACCTCGGGCAGATAGTCGCCGGGATCGCCGCTGGCCGAGTCGAGCGCACCGAAGATGGCGCCTTCCGGGTCGGCGAACAATGCCAGCGTGCCGCGCGCCGGGAGAGTGCGAGTGGCGACGAGGGTTTTGCCACCCGCACGCGACACGGTGCGCTCGGTCGCCGACACGTCGCGCGTGGACATAAAGGGAATCCAGCGCGGCTGGCTGCGCTCCGCGCCCCGATTGGCGCGGCGAACGATGCCCCCGATCGCGGCACCGTCGAGGTGGGCCAGCGCATATTCCCCCTGACCGCTGCCGACGGACTTGAAGGTCCAGCCGAACAATTCACCATAGAAACGCCGGGCCGCATCCGGATCCGTTGTGACCAGGTCGGCCCATACCAGCTTTCCGGACAAATGCAGTCCGGTAGGCGGATCATTCAGGGGCGGCAACTGCGCTTCCGCGCCGTACGCCGGGTGGCTCAACAACAGCGTAACCGCAATGCCTGCGATAGCGTCGCGTACTCGAGTAACGAAAGGAAACATGAGTTCGACTGGACTTGGTTGACGATACCGCTAGCATACCCAAAGATGTTCCAATACCGGCGACTGCTTGGTGTGGGCTCCATTGGCCTTGTCAGTGCCCTGGTCTGCATCGAGTTCGCATAGGAGCGTTCCGTGAATTCTCGACAAGGATACGATCTCACGCGCATTACGCTGATAGTGCTGATCATCGGCGTACTGCTTGCCGGGAGCCTTTGGACGCTGCTGCCGTTCCTGGGCGCCTTGATCTGGGCGGCCACGATCGTCGTGGCGACGTGGCCCCTCATGCTCAAGGTCCAGCGCCTCGCGGGGGGCCGGCGATTGATGGCGACGGCAGTGATGACAGGCGTAATGCTGGCTATTTTTATCGTGCCGTTCTGGCTCGCCATCGGCGTGCTCCTCGATGGAGCGGCCGAGGGCGTCGAACTGGCAAAAACTTTTTTTGCCCACGGACTTCCCCCGCCTCCGGAATGGATCGAGCGGCTGCCCTGGATTGGCGAGCGAATCGTCACGCGCTGGCGCGAACTTGCTGCCGGTGGCTCCGACGCAATCATCGAGATTGTCCGACCACACGCCCGTTCGGCGGCGACCTGGGCGTTTTCGATTACCGGCGGGCTCGGGGTGATGGTTCTGCACTTTGTTCTAACGATCATCATCGCCGCCATTCTCTATTCACATGGGGAGATGGCTGCCAAAGGTGTGTTGGCGTTTGCTCATCGCATCGGCCAGGGAGAGGGGGAACGAGCCGTCCGTCTCGCTGGACAGGCGGTTCGCGGTGTGGCGCTCGGCGTGATCGTCACCGCCCTCATCCAGTCATTGCTCGCAGGCCTGGGCCTTTGGGTGAGCGGTGTGCCTCGCGCAGGGTTGTTGCTTGCCATCATGTTCGTGTTGGGCGTCGCTCAACTCGGCCCGATACCGGTGCTTCTTCCCGCAGTAATCTGGCTCTACTGGTCGGGAAGCGTCGGCTGGGCAATCGCGCTTCTCGTGTGGACGGTGCTGGTGGGCGCGATGGACAACGTTCTGCGCCCGGTATTGATTCGCCGCGGCGTGGATCTGCCTTTGTTGCTGATCATTCCCGGGGTCATTGGTGGCCTGATCGGCTTCGGTGTCGTCGGCTTGTTCATTGGCCCCGTGCTTCTCGCCGTGACTTACACCCTGCTCGAGTCCTGGGTGCGCAACAAGCCCGCGCCGGACGGCGACACCACGAACTGACAGGAGAAAGCATGCTGCGCTCAGCACTACTATTTTTCGTACCGGCCTTGGTTGCTGTGCTTTCTGCGTGCGCTTCCACTTCGATCGAGAATACCTGGAAGGATCCGCAGTACAGCGGCGGTCCCATCAGCAAGGTATTGGTCGTCGGCATCTCGACGCAGGCAAGCGTGCGGCGTGCTTTCGAGGATACGTTTGGCCAGGCGCTGACACAGCAAGGCGTGCAGGCGGTTGCAAGCTACACACTGATCCCGCAAGACGGCCAGATACCGGAGGAAACATTGCAAAAAGCGGCAGTACAGGCAGGCGTCGATGGCGTTCTGATCACGCGCCTCGTCGCCAGGAAGACCGATGTTTACGTTTCGGGCTCGCTGCCGCCCCCGGCATTCGGTATGGGGCGGGGCTACTATGGTTACTACACCGGGGCTTGGGTCGGCTACTACGAACCGACCGTGCAGACGACCGACTATGTGCTTGCCGAAACCACGCTATTCAGGACGGGGGCGCCCGAGCCGGTCTGGTCAGCCACCTCGCGCTCGCTGGAACTCGCCGACGTGCGCAAAGCGACAGAAGGTTTTGCGAAAGCCATGATTGCCGCTTTGAAAAAGGAAGGTTTGATCTGACCTGCAATGATGATTGCCAGGAAACCTTTCATGGCAATCGCGTAGATTCATGTTCGACACTGGATTCATGCCGGCCATCGGGGTGACCATCGGTCAAAGCGCCACCTGCCACGCCCACGCGATGCGCCTGAAGACGCCAAGGCGCGCATGGGGGCGCCATTCCCGCTACTACTCCCTCTGAAGCGCAGGTACCATCTTCCGGCGTGCGGAGATACATCGGGTGCCGCCTTGTCTTGACGAATTCGGTAGTACCGCCAGGATGCCACGCTGATCTCGCATCACGCGTAACTTGAGACAGGGAAAGTGAAAGGACTCAGGCGCATTCTGATTTTCGGCGTGTCCATTGCCTTGGCAGTACTGCTTGTCGCAATGGGCGTGATTCTCTCCGCTCCGTTCTGGATAGATTCCAATGCCGTCAAGAGGGAAATCGCCAGCCTGGCGTTCCGGGCGACCGGCGATGTCGTCCAGCTCGATCGCATCCAGATTCGCCTGTTTCCTCCACTGAGCGTGGAAATCGCCCGCCCGCGCTATACGGCCGCGGGCAGCATGGAGGTCGCGGCCGAGAATGCGGTCATCGATCTCGATTTTCCGGCAATGATCTCGGGCCGGATACAGCCTCGCGGAATTCGCGTCAACGGACTTCAGGCGACGATTCACCTGCCACCGGCATCTGGGGACCAGAAGCCAATGTCGCTGGCCACAGCCGACCTGCAGTTGCGCGAGGCCATGAAGCAAGTTGCCAGGGTCGTGCCCGCACTGCGCGTCGCAGTCGACGCCGCGGTCGTCATGTTCCATATTCCCGGCCAACCGCCCTTCGCGTTGCACGTCCGTCTCTTCCGTGGACAAACTTCTGGCGGCGGCGTAGAGGGCGAACTGTCCTGTGCATCGGAAGCGTGGGATTGGTTATCGCTGAAATTTTCGCTCGACGGCAACGAACTTTCGGGTTCCGGTCTGGCGGAATTCACCGGACTGAACGTAGAGCGCCTGCGCGCTCAATTTGGCGGCGCCGCGGACTGGCCGGTTGCGGAGGCCGAAATAATCGGGCGCGTCGAATGGCAGATGAAGGGTCTTGCCAATGTGCATGCCAAGGCCATTGCGTCGTCCTCGCGAATCCTGCTGCAGCGGAACAATCTGGGGCAAAGCCTCGAAGGAGTGGTCGCGGCGGCAGAACTGGAAACTCGCGGCTCGATGCTGGGCCTGCATTTGTCTCGCCTCTATGTGGCTGCGCCGCATATGTTGGTCAGCGCCAATCTGATCCGCGAGGGTAGCGGGCAGGTTCAATTCGACATGCAGGCGAGCGGCGTCGATCTGCCCGCACTTCAGGCGGCCGCGCGCAATCTCGCACCCGATGTTCCGTGGATCTCGAATCCGCCTGTCTCGTTGACGCAAGGTACGTTGAACGCACTCGAACTTCGCAGCACCGCCAAGGAATTGTCGCAACTGTTCGATCCAGCGCTGCTGGCGGGCGAGGCAGCATTCGAAGGCGTCTCACTTGACGTTGCGCGGCCGGTACTCAGGTTCTCTGCAACCGCGGGCCGTGTAACGCTCGATCGCGGCGAGCTACGAGGGAACAACATCGCGGCCACGCTCGGCAAGTCGGTTTTGCGAAACGGGAAAATCGCGATGAACCTCCTGAGCCGTCCTGTCACGCTGGAGGCCGGTGCGGTGGTTGCGCTGGACCTGGCGGAAACGCTTGCACTGGCAAGGAAGGTCATTTCCGGGAAGGATGTTCGCCGGTATCTCGATGCAGTGGAAAAGCTTGAAGGAAACGCGTTGGCGCACGTCACGTTATCCGGCAATCTGCCATCGCTCAACACCTCCATCGACGCATCGGAGATCGCGTTTTCCTTGCGCCATCGCAACTTGCCGCTGCCTGTCAGTCTGTCTCGCGGACGGATTCTTTATACCGGCGATGCGCTAAGTCTCAGCGGCGCGACTGGCGAAATCGGCCGCTCCGGCTTCTCGGACCTCGATGCATCGATGAAGCTCAAGCCGCCTTACCGGTTCAACCTGGCGCAATTGACTGCCCTGCTCTCCATCGATGAGTTGTTTCCCATCGCAGCCTCGCGCCCGGAACTGCAGGCAGCGCTAGCGGAATTGCAGACCGTTGCGGGAGAGATCACCGTGACGAACGCGCAAGCCGACGGTTCCTTGCAGGACCTGCAAGCGGTGAATTTCAGTGTCGGCGCATCGCCGCGAAACATGAATGTTCAGGCACGGCGCTTCCCTCCGCAGATATCGCTCGATGGCGGCCTCGTCGATATTTCGAACCGCCGTATCGATGTAAAGGATGTCGCGATGGCGACGCTGGATTCGAAACTCCATGTGTCGGGTCATTCCGAAGATTATCGGGCCGGCAATGCAGCGATCGACGCGCTCCTGCAAGGCCGGCTGGGAAGGAAAACGCTCGACTGGGTCTACCAGACCTTCGAATTGCCGCGCGCGTATCAAGTGAATGCGCCACTACGTTTCACCGATGTCGCAATCGGACGGAAGAGCATCGGCGAAGTGGCATTCAAGGGGAAGGTCAACATCGCAGACACCACCGATCTGACAATCGACGCCCGCAAGACGTCGAATAGTTTCAGATTGGTGCGGGCCACCCTGAAGGACGCATCTTCGGATGTGAGTTTCGGCGGAGACCTTGCCGGCAAGGTCGTGAAGGGATGGTTGAAAGGGAAACTGGCGGGCGAAACCCTGCGGCACATGTTGGTCGCGCCTGCCGTTTCGATCGGCAGTCTCGACGGCGACCTGACAATGGACATCGACCTCGACAAACCCGAGGAGATGCAAGCAAAAGGACGGCTTGAGGCAACGGCCATTGCGGTCACCGCCGATCAGGAGATTCCGGTCAGCGTCGAGCGCCTTCCGTTGACGGCGGATGGCAAGAAAATCACGCTCGGCGAGACTGTAGTCATCAGCGGCGAGAATCGCGCGGTACTTAGCGGCAGCATCCATCGCGAAGACAAGCGATTCGTTGTCGATGCCGACGTGCGCGCCGACCGGATCGTGCTGCCCGAGTCGCTGACGAACTCGAAGAACACGAAGTCCGGCGATGAAGATACCGGTGGCAAAACGACATTCAAACTGGAGGAGTTACCGGTTGCGGGACGCCTGGGGGTCAATATCCAAAGCCTTGAGACGCAGTCGCTGAAGCTGTCTCCGCTGGTTGCCGAAGCCAGGGTATCTGGTGCAGAGCTCGATCTGCGCATCTCGCAGGCGGCGCTTTGCGGGATCACGCTATCCGGCGGGGTTGTGGGAGAAATGGACGATCTGCGACTGACTGGTGCGCTGTCCGCTCGCGATGCGGCTTTCGCCGACTCCATCGGTTGCCTGACCGGGGATCGGGTGCAAGGCAGCGGACGCATGGATGTGAATGCTAATTTCATCGCAAGAGGCACGCCCGGACAATTCCGCGAAAATATCGGCGGCGGATTCTCACTGACCGCGCGCGACGGGAACCTCGAGAAGTTCGACACCTTGAATCGCGTATTCGGCGTGCTGAACGTCACCGAGATCGCGCGCGGAAAACAGCTCGCGCTCTCCGAGAAAGGCATGCGCTACCGCGTCGTCAACGCGAAGGGAACGCTCCAGGGCAAGGTCATACATTTCGACGAGTTCACGCTGGATGCGCCTACTGTATATCTCGCCGCAACAGGCCAAGTCGACTACGGCAACGGAAAAATGGCGATGGATGTCATGGTGGCGCCCCTGCAAACCGCCAATGCCGTCATCGACAAGATCCCTCTGCTGAATCGGATCTTCGGAGGCGTCGTACTCGCCTTGCCGGTTCAGATCGCGGGCACGGTGCAGCATCCCATCGTCGTACCGCTAGGGCCCGGCGCGGTCGCTACGAGAATGAAGAACATCATCGCGAATACGTTCAAGCTGCCCTTCGATGCGATCAAGGTGTTCTCGCCAAACGCCGACAAGGCGCCCGACGCGGAAAAAAAATAGCGGCGTGCCCGCTGCTAGGGGCGTGGGACGAGGGGTGAGGGGCGAGGGGGGTAAGGCCTGCTACTTCATTAGCCCCTCGTCCCTCGTCCCTCACCCCTCGCCCCTCAAGCGTAATGCCCGCTTTCAGTGCGTCTTCTCCGCGGACCGAATGCTCTGTCTCCACGAGAGAAATAGCAGACTATTCATTGACGTAATCTCGTATTCATTTATTCGTCACATGTCCGTGCCGGTAGCAATCAGCTGAAACAGATTCCGCTTGCATAGGCGCTGCCTTCCGGTGGTATCGTAGTAGCGGAGCTAATGCGTCAATAGAATATAAATATGTCCTGTTTTCAGGACAAACCCCGCGGGAGGGGCGGATTCAATCGTGATGTACAACGGGGGACAGGAGTCTGCAATTCCGCTGCCGCAAGACGCTGCGGCGGAACGGGTGCATCCACAACATCACGCCCACGATCGGCTCTCCCATCCTGGCATTGCGGCGGCCGTCGCAGCACTCGCCTACTTCATCGGCGCAAAGATCGGCTTTGCGCTGACCTTCCAGCCCCATCCGATCTCGGCGCTGTGGCCACCGAACGCAGTACTGCTCGCTGTGCTTCTGCTTACGCCGGGTCGCTCATGGTGGCTGATATTCGCGGCGGTATTGCCCGTGCACCTTGCCGCCGAAGTGCAGGGCGGGGTTCCCTTGCCGATGGTGCTGGCCTGGTTTGTGAGCAATTGCAGCGAAGCGCTGATCGGTGCAACGCTCATCAGGCGCCTGGCTGGCGGACAGCCCCGGTTTGATTCCTTCCAATACGTGAGCATTTTCATGCTATGCGGCGCCCTCATGGCGCCCTTGCTGTCGTCTTTCATCGACGTCGCGCTGGTCAAGTTCATCGGCTGGGGAACGAACAATTTCTGGGAACTCGTCACGCTTCGCCTGCACTCCAATGCGCTGGCCGCCCTTATCATCGTACCCGCGGCGGTTTCCTGGGCGGCCAGCGACTGGAAGGGATTTCGCAGTGTCGCGCTCGGTCGCCGGATCGAAGCGGGCGCGCTTTTTGTGGGCCTTTTTACCTTGGGCCTGTTCATTTTCATCCAGAAAGCGAGTTCGGCAACGATACCCGCTCTGCTGTATGCGCCGCTGCCGATCCTGTTATGGGCGACAGTGCGCTTCGGCCCGCGCGGAATCAGCACTTGCCTGTTGCTGGTCACGGGACTCGCGATCTGGGGCGCGCTGCACGGGCAAGGCCCTTTCACCTTCGCTTCCGCTGAGGAGTCCACGCGTTCGCTGCAGCTGTTCCTCATCGTCGTGGCTGTTCCACTGCTCCTGTTTGCGGCGGTCATGGAAGAGAGGAAGAAAGCCAGGGAAGCGCTGCAGGTCTCCGAAGAACGCTCGCTCAAGGTGTTCCGAGCCAGCCCGGACCCGATCGTCATTGTCCGCAAGTCGGATCTCTCGATCATCGACGTCAATGAGAAATGGGAAGCGTTGTTCGGCCATCGTCGCGCCGACGCAATCGGACGGACCACGGTCGAACTCGGCCTTTATGCCAATCCAGAAGATCGCAACACCTATCTCGAATTGTCGGCGCGCGGCCTGGTGCGGGACTTTGCGGTCGACATGCGTGACCGCAATGGACAAGTGCATCACATGGTTCTGTCCGGCGACAGCGTCGAGGTCGCCGGGACCGACTGCCTTATCACGATCGCCCGGGACGTCACTGCACAGAAGCTGAGCGAGCGCGAGGCGCAGCAACAACGCCTGGAACTGGTGCACCTGAGTCGCGTGGCAATGCTCGGCGAGCTTTCCGGCGCGCTGGCCCACGAGCTCAATCAACCGCTGACCGCCATCCTGAGCAACGCGCAGGCTGCCCAGCGTCTGCTGGCCAGGGACCGCATCGAGATACAGGACCTGCGCGAAATTCTCCAGGACATCGTATCCGAGGACCGGCGCGCCGGCGAGGTCATCCGCCGGTTGCGCGCCTTGTTCAAGAAAAGCGCGACGCAATTCCAGCTCTTGAATGTCAACGATCTGGTAGCCGAGGTGCTGACCCTGGCGCATGGCAACCTGACCACCCGCGAAATCTATGTCGTTACCGAACTCTGCCCGCATCCGATAGCCTCGCGCGGAGACCGTGTCCAATTGCAACAGGTGCTCCTCAACCTCGTCGTCAACGCCTGCGAAGCGATGGACACGCCGGGCTCTACGCGCGTGCTGACGATCAAGACCGCTCCCACGGACGACGGCCTCGTGCAGATACTCGTGATCGACGGCGGACCGGGCATTCCTGCGGAATCGATGCAAAAATTGTTCGACCCTTTTTTCACGACCAAGCCGCAGGGCCTGGGTCTGGGGCTCTCGATTTCGCGTTCCATCATCGAGGCGCATGACGGCAAGTTGCTGGTCCGGAACAATGGCGGCTACGGCGCGACATTCCGCATCCTGCTACCCGCGTCTGTGGAGGCGGAGCAATGACGCGCTTGGGAACGGTATTCGTGGTCGATGACGATCCGGGGGTCCGCAAGGCGCTTTCGCGCTTACTTCGATCTGCCGGATATGACGTTGCCGCTTACCCGTCGCCTTCGTCATTCCTCGACGCGCACGACCCTGCAATGCCGGGATGCCTGGTGCTCGATCTGGCGATGCCGGGAATCAACGGCCTGGAACTGCAGCAGAAGCTTGCCAAAGATGGCCACAGACGACCCATCGTGTTTATCACCGGCGAGGGCGACATTCCGCAAAGCGTGCAGGCAATGAAGGCCGGCGCCGTGGATTTCCTCACGAAGCCTTTCGACGATACCCGGTTGCTCGACGCAGTCGATATCGCCATCAAACGGGGTTGCGCTGCGCAACTCGCGAATGAAGAACTGAAAATGTTGGAGCAGCGCCTCACCTCGCTCACCGCCCGTGAGCGCCAGGTCCTCGAGCATGTGGTCGGCGGACGGCTCAACAAGCACATTGCAACCGAGCTGGGCACCGTCGAAAAAACGGTCAAGGTGCACCGCGCCCGCGTGATGCACAAGATGGGCGCAGACTCCCTTGCCGATCTCGTGCGCATGGCAGACAAAGCGGGCATCAGGCCGGTGTCGTCAGGAGTGGGGTGATGGGTAATGGGGAATGGGGAATGAGGGAATGGGTAATGGGTAATGGGGAATGGGGAATGGGGAATCACCCTTTATGGTCGAATACCCTAGCGAAGCTCGGAGTACCCTTTTAGACCGGTTATGGGCAGAGCCCGGTACCCTTTAGGGATCCCGCAACGCGGGGCACCCTTCACCCGACCTGTCGCGCCCAGTGCTTCGCCACAATTCCGCGTCTTGATGAAATATCCGGGCTGGCCCGGCAGGCCGCAATAACCTCATCCGCATTGGACCAAAGTCCAATTCTCCTGTTTCATCATCCGCAATAAAGTAGTAACAGTCGATTGCCGCCTCCGGGTCAATCCTGCCCTTCGCCGTGTCGGGTTCAGAGCTGCGATGACTTCGCGATTCATCCAGTCGCGCTCGTGGATCTTGGGAAAATGAAAATGGCAGTGAGAAAGCACACTGGTTCGGCCATTGCGATATGCCTCATCGCCTGTCTCCACACATGCGGGGTGGCTTCCGCGCAGCAACCGGAACAGGCGACGCGCGTCGAACTCACCCCCATGGCCGGCTACCAGGGCCAGGAAAACTTCACCGATGCAACGTCTGGAGCGAAACTCAGACTCGACGGCGCACATAGCTTCGGTTTGATCGTCGACGTGAATGTCACGCCCAACAGTCAGGTGGAAGTCCTGTACACCAGCGCTAAATCCGCGTTGGCGCCCGCAGCGGGCGGCCCGGAACTCATGGATGTCAAGATCGAGTATCTGCATGTGGGCGGCTTGCTCGTTTATGGCCATGACCGGGTGCGGCCATTCTTCGGCGCCACGTTGGGCGCGAGCCGTTTTTCTCCGAATGCGCCGGGTTTGAACAGCGACACCAATTTCTCGGTCGGCATCGTCGGTGGCGTCAAGCTGTTCCTGACGAAGAATTTCGGGCTGCGCCTGGAAGCGCGAGGCTTCGCCACGCAAACCAGTGGGGACGGCGCGGCATTTTGCAATAACGGCGCCTGCCGGATTTTCTACGACGGCGATTTTTTTTGGCAGGTCACGGCCAATGCCGGCCTCGTGATCGCTTTTTAGACAGGCTGTTCAAGTACAAGGTCGCGCACCGATTTGTTTCAACAACTCAAAGGGAGAATTGATATGAAAACCACACCCGCATTCGCAACGACTCTTGTCGCATCCGCTCTCTTTGTTCTTCCCGCCGTCCATGCCCAGGAAAAAGCTGGGGTGGTGGTCGCCGGCACAGTCGAAACCATCGTCACGGTCGTGGATGTGGACCGTGAGGCGCGCGTGGTCACCGTCATGGGGCCAAAAGGGGGCATCGCGGCGCTCACTGTGCCGCCCGAAGCGCAGAACCTCGACCAGGTGCAACCAGGTGCGCGTTTCAAGGTGGAATATCTTCAGTCGGTCGTGCTGGCACTGAGCAAAGGCGCCCGCTCCGCTACTTCCAGCGACAGTCAGCGCGTGCGCCTTGCTCCGAAGGGCGCCACCCCAGGCGGCACGATCGTCCGTACCAGGGAAGTCAATGCAGTGGTTGAAAAGGTCGATCGCGACAACCGCATGGTGACCGTCCGCGGACCAGAGCACGGACCGCTCGATCTGCAGGTTGACGAGGCGGTCAAGGCATTCGATCAGATCGAGACGGGCGACATCATCACGGTGCAGTACACCGAAGGCCTGGCGATGCGCATGATCCATCAATAGCGCATCCGGCGAATCGCTCGTAATCATGCACTGTGCGCGTATTGGACTATGGTCCAATTCCAGCAATGACGCTGTACTGTTGAAATAGGTCATCATGACCGAACTTCTGGTCGCAGTCGTCGATGACGAGGAGCCCATCCGCAAGGCTCTGGGACGTCTGTTGCGCGCGTCGGGCCTGGTCGCGGAGTGCTTTGCATCGGGACAAGCCTTTCTTGATTCCATCAGATCCACGCGTCCCGACTGCGTCATCCTGGATTTGCACATGCCCGGCCTCGGCGGCCTGCAGGTGCTTGAGCAACTCAAGTCCTGCCGCCCCCCGCTACCCACCATCGTCATCACCGGGCACGACGAACCAGAAAACCAAACGCGCTGCCTTGCCGGCGGCGCGGCGGCCTATTTGCGCAAGCCGCTTGACGACGAACTATTGCTGCAAACCATCGATCAGGCAGTGAGAAAAAAGAGCCAGGACGATCAAATTACAACCTCAACCGACCCCCACTGAACAAAATGACTAAAACATCTCTCCTGCTTTCGGCTGTCTCGCTTTTTCTGTCCATGACCGGTGTCGCCGGAGCCCAGCAAACTCAAGGCACGCTCGCGAGCATCCTGGAAACGAAGACCATCAAGCTCGGTCACCTCGATCAGTCGTTTCCATTTTCGTTCGCCGACGACAAGGGGAAACCCGCCGGGTATTCCGTCGAACTCTGCCTCAAGGTCGTCGCTGCAATCGAGCAGCAGTTCGGTTTGCAAAAACTGGACGTGCAATGGGTGCCCGTCACGATGGCGAATCGCTTCGACATGGTCATCAGCGGAAAAATCGACCTGGAGTGCGGCATTTCCACCAATACGCTATCGCGTCAGAAACTGGTCGATTTCAGTCTGATGACCTGGCTGGATGGCGGAAATTTCGTCGTAAAGGGGAATCGGCCGCACGGCGGCCTGGTTGACCTGGCCGGCAAGAAAATCGCCGTCATTGCCGGCACCACGACTGAAAGCGCCTTGCGCGACGCATTGAAGCGGGACTTTATCGACGCCGAGCTGATACTGGTCAAGGAACACCTGGAGGGACTGACCGCTCTCGATCGCGGACAGGCTGATGCGTATGCGGCAGACCAGACGGTGCTCTTTGGGTTGGCGCTGGCAATCAAGAACAAGCTGTCCTTGACGCTTTCCGACCGCAATTTTTCCTTCGAACCCTACGGGTTGGCGCTGCGGCGGAACGATGCCGACTTCAAACAGGTCGTCAATCAGACGCTGGCCCGCCTGTACCGGACCGGGCAGATCGGGCCGATTTATGACCGCTGGTTCGGCAAACTGGGCAAGCCATCGACACTGCTCTCGGCATTGTTCGCAATCAACGGCTTGCCTGAGTGAACACATTTCTTGAGGGATATCGCATTGGACCAAAGTCCAATACCCGCGCTCGGGGTGCGCCGCTAGAGTTTTGACGGGCGTTAATTGGAGACCAGTCCCATGCTCGGGCAACGCAGTCTGTTCAATTTCTTCCTGACCGTTCTAGCCGCCGCGATATTTTCCGGGAAAGCGCTGGCACAACATGCAAGCGCAGAGGAAGCGAACAAGAGCAACAACCCGTTGAATCCGGCGCCCGGGCTCAACTTCCAGGACTACTACACGCCCGACATCTACGGCAGCGACAAATACACCAACGATTTCCTGATTCGTGGAGCACTTCCCATGGCGCCGGTCGGACCGGTACCGGTACCGCAGCTGATCCGCGTAATCACACCCGTAACGACATCGGGAGACCACGATGTCTGAAACAAGCGGCCTGGTAAGCCTGGGCGCGGTGTTCACGCTGTTCTTCGTGACGCTGGGGCCCCTCAAGATCCTTGGCCCCTTTGCGCAACTCACGCACGAAGCAGACGGAACCACGGTGCGGAAAATCGCCGTGCGAGCATTCGTACTCGCGGTGATCGCGGTCCTGGCGGGCGGGTTCGTTGGCCGGGCACTGGTCCATAACTGGCATGTTTCAGTACCGGCTTTGCTCCTTACGGGCGGCATCATTTTCTTCCTGGTTGGACTACGCCAGGTTCTCGAGCAATACGAGCCAGTGCACGCTGCGACTTCGCCGCTGCCCGCAGCACCAATGGCCGCCGCGATGAAGGTCGCGTTTCCGACAGTGGTCACGCCCTACGGCATCGCAGCACTCATCGTGCTGCTCGCGAATAGCCAAGATACGGAACGCACTTCGGCCCTCGTCGCAATCCTGATCAGCGTAATGGTCCTCAACCTGCTGGCCATGCTGTTCGCGCGCAAGATCATGGCTGGCGTCACCCTCATCGCACTCCACATTCTAGGCGCAGTGTTGGGAGTGCTGCAGGTTGCGCTCGCCGTGGAAATGATCCTGCGTGCGCTAGGCGACCTAAACGTCTTATAGGACAAGCGACGCAAAACTCGACCTCGCAGCAAGTTCCGAACAGCAATCTCGTTTTTCGATAACAGGAGACCGTCATGGCGAAAGCTAAAGCTCAGGCAAAAGCAGGTAAATCGGGCAGCAAAAAGCAGCCCAACATCCTCGTCATCTGGGGCGACGACATCGGCATCTCGAACCTGAGCTGCTACACGCACGGATTGATGGGCTACCAGACGAAAAACATCGACCGCATCGCCAACGAAGGCATGTTGTTCACCGACTCTTACGGCGAGCAGAGCTGCACCGCCGGACGGTCTTCGTTCATCACTGGGCAGAGCACGCTGAGCACCG
>Ga0207675_100000432_pt1 | contig 40627 bp, 36 predicted proteins | sample KBSSwiS42_FD_184305 | JGI IMG/M metagenome (GOLD analysis project Ga0207675, IMG submission 184305) | Switchgrass rhizosphere microbial communities from Kellogg Biological Station, Michigan, USA - KBS Switchgrass S4-2 (SPAdes) (version 2) | ecosystem: Host-associated > Plants > Roots >...
ATTAATTTTTTTTTGTCTTTTAAAAAAAAATACCACTACCGAGCTTTCAGTAGTGGCATTTTGTGTTTGATCTTTGAAAGAATAATAATGTGTTGCTTATTTTACCACTACCGATGATAGTAATGTATAACTGCCGTCCGCGTTTCTGCCATTGATTGCAAGACGCATATCAGGCCTGTATCCTACCGGATCTTTCACACGCACGACTAATTTATAAGTTCCCGGTGTTACCGTTGCCGGTATCGTAAACCTGTCTGCGGTGGGCGTGCCCGCTCCAGGAACAAACAACCTTAACGTACGGATTGAATTGCCAACCCATTTCACTACGTTCGTTGTTGTTTGCAGTTCGAAGTTAACCTGCCAATTTTCATACGAAGGCGCAATGCCAACATTTTGCCAAACGCTATTGATAGCGAAGGCAACCTTTCTTGTTATGGTGGAAGGAGCTTCGCCACTCGAAAGTTTAATGCGATAACCGGTAGCTTTTGATGCAGCTCTTACTCGTGCTTTGATATCCGTAGTAGGAGTTACCCCGTAATTTCCGTTTCCAAATGAAGTGGCATGATATAAACGAACTTGTCTCTCGAGGTCAAAATAGTCGCCGGGATTCCATGCCGGTGGTTCACCTGTCACAGGAGCCGTTCTCCATCTTTCCATAATCAGGTTCTTGAATACAAGACTACCAAAGGACCTGTTATTGTTTTCCAGGTAATCCTTTATATAGTTATCCGTCGCTCCCCACTGGTCGCGCCTCCAACCAATAGCGCCCCATTTATTTCTTTGAGTTAGTACATAGTGAGCTATTTCAGGAGGATTTTTTGTGTTGCCAAGCCATCCCGCGTCGAATGCCGCGATCATCGCTACTAATGGGAATGTGGGAAATCCTTTTGTGTGCGCATCTACAATTCTTTTTAATGAAGCTACAGTGGGAAAAGTTCCTGCGGGATATTGATCGACATTATCCACTGTTCCCGCTGAATGCCATTCACCCCAGCTTCCATATCCGCGTATATCAATGATGTTGATTACATCCTTGTATCGCCTGCCATTGTAAGTGGTTGCGAGGATATGATTGTATAATGCCTGGTTTAATGCCAGCAGCCTGTTAAGATAATTATTGGAGTTATAATTGGGCACCCATGTGCTTCCCGATTTCCAGTCTTTGACTGCTTCTGCTTTCATCAGATTGTGCAGGTAAAGGGGATAGGCAGAATATCCGTCATCGTAAGCGGCTAAACCGGCGTCTGTTGTGCCATCAGGGAAAACCGTCATGATGCCAAATGACATCTTTTGTTTTTTATTGATCGCGTCATTGACGAGCCGATCAAAGTAAGTCCAGTTATAAGAACCCGCTGTAGGTCCTTCAAGTCTCGTCCATACGAAGCGATGATAAACATCCATCGGTACTGTATTAACCGTTTCAGAGGGAACATTCACATCGATCCGATCGTGCCATTGTTCAGCTCCTCTTCCGGGATTAACGATGTCATCATTTGAGAAAGGTATTTCTGTAAAACTGAAAGCTTTTAAACCGGGTGTGGCTTTAGCAGATATTATGGATTCGGTTTCTTCTTCGATGATTGGCGACGGGGAGAATTCATCAGTTTTTTTGCAGCTTGTAATCATTAGTGTACTTATTGCGCATGCAACAATAGGCCTGTTGCATCGCAACATAACATTGCGTTTTAACATAGAATGTTGAATTTTTTTGTTGTTCCCCTTTAGTCAACAACTGTGCTAGATAATCTTAATTCACACCTATGTGGAAAAATGAATCTTTTAAAGCCGTAAGATTCAGTTTATAGCTAAGACAGATATAATAAGTTAATAAGTGTTAAAAGCTGAACAATGTTGCAACATGGAAAGGCGAATCGTTTGCGTAAGCATACCATCACAACTTTTGATATAGCGATGAAGGCGTTCTTTTTTTGTTTATTTAAAGGGCCAGGAGGAAGCGAAATAGTTTTTTCAAAATGAACCTTCGCAAAATTGATCAATGGATGTAGTCAAATAAAAAAAGCACTCATTAATATGAATGCTTCAAATTGTAAAACGATTGGCTCAATGAAACTACGGTATTAAGCGTCTTTACCGTGGCAATTCTTATACTTCTTTCCGCTTCCGCACGGACATGGATCATTTCTGCCGATCTTGGGGCCAACTTTTACCGGCTCCTGTTTCACCGCCGTGCTGGTGCCTGCACCGCCCGGTTCAAAACGGTCTCTTTGATTTGCCGCATAATCGTCACCTGCCGCATCCACTTCTTCCTTGTTCGCCCTCATTTTACTATAATCCGTTTTTTCAGGTCTTCCTTCTTTCAATTGCGCGTTCTCCTGTTGTATAGGAATACCAGAATGGCTAAGAAATGAAACAATATCTTTATTTACCTCTGCATCCATGTTTTTGAATTGCTGAAAGGCTTCGACCTTATAAATCACCAGGGGGTCTTTTTGTTCCAGGTAGGCGGTCTGAACGCTTTGCTTGAGGTCATCCATCGCACGCAGATGCTCCTTCCATGCATCATCAATCACCACCAGTGTAATGCTTTTTTCAAGAGAGGCGGCCAGTTCTTCGCCCTGGGTGCTAAGTGTTTTATCGAGAGACGCAAGCACGTTTAACCCTTTCCGTCCATCAGAAAAAGGCACAACCACGTTTTCGATATGGCTGCCCTGCGTAAGCCTTATGTTCTTGAAAACGGGAATTGCCTGTTTCTTTATGGTTTCTTTGTGATTTGTATAGTTATTGGTCGCCTCGCCATATAATTTATCGATGAGGGCATTCAGATCACCCTTCTTAAATTCTTCTTCCTCTATTTTTGTTTCAAGGCCGAAATTGACGATGCACGCCATTTTGAATCCTTCATAGTCTTCCTGCTCACGAAACCCAGAAATAAGACTTTCGGCAACTATGGAAAAAGCATTGTCAATATCAAGCGCAAGCCGTTCGCCAAATAATGCGTGCTGACGTTTTCCATAAACAACATTACGTTGCTTATTCATAACATCATCGTATTCCAGCAAACGTTTTCTAATTCCAAAGTTGTTTTCTTCTACTTTCTTTTGTGCCCGCTGAATGCTATTGCTGATCATGCTGTGCTGGATCACATCGCCTTCTTTATATCCGAGTTTATCCATCATGGAAGCAATTCTTTCACTACCGAACATGCGCATCAGGTCATCCTCAAGCGAAACATAGAATTGCGAACTACCCGGGTCTCCCTGCCGGCCGGCACGACCGCGTAATTGCCTGTCGACGCGACGGCTCTCGTGCCGTTCGGTACCTATGATCGCTAACCCGCCCGCTTCCTTTACGCCGGTTCCCAGTTTGATGTCTGTGCCGCGACCCGCCATATTCGTGGCGATAGTTACGGAACCGGCGAAACCTGCCTCGGCTACAATTTGTGCTTCGCGTGCATGTTGTTTTGCATTCAATACATTGTGCGGAATCTTTTTTTGTTGAAGCATTCGGCTAAGCAATTCACTCACTTCCACCGATGTTGTACCTACAAGTACCGGGCGTCCCGCGTTACGAAGCGCTTCGATCTCATCAATGGCAGCTTTGTATTTTTCTCTTTTTGTTTTATAAACGAGGTCCTGCCTGTCCTGGCGTACCATAGGCACATTTGTCGGAATGGTAACGACGTCCAATTTATAAATGCTCCACAATTCGGCGGCCTCCGTTTCTGCAGTACCTGTCATACCGGCCAGCTTATGATACATCCTGAAGTAATTCTGAAGGGTAATAGTCGCATAAGTTTGGGTTGCCGCTTCAATCTTTACGCTTTCCTTTGCTTCCAATGCCTGGTGAAGGCCATCGCTATATCGGCGACCTTCCATAATACGGCCGGTTTGTTCATCTACGATTTTTATTGCGCCGTCTATAATTACATACTCGACATCCTTTTCAAAAAGTGTGTATGCTTTTAATAACTGTTGTACCGTATGAATGCGATCTGCCTTTTGTGAGTAGTCATTGAGCAGGCTTTCTTTTTGCTGAAGTTTTTCATCCGCACTAACGTCACTTTTTTCCACTTCGGCAAGCTTTACCCCGATATCAGGGAGCACAAAAAATTCCGGGTCCTCACCGGACCTGGTGATCATGTTCAATCCCTTGTCGGTAAGATCGACGGAGTTATTTTTTTCATCAATATGGAACAGAAGATCGGAATCAACGATGTGCATGTTGCGCATCTGGTCCTGCAGGTAATAATTTTCAGCTTTCTGCATCCGTACCTTATTCCCCGGTTCACTTAAAAATTTAATCAGCGGCCCATACTTTGGCAAACCACGAAACGCCCGGAATAAATGCAATCCCCCCGTCTTGGGATCGTCTTCTCCCTTTTCAATTAATTTTTTCGCTTCATTAAGATTGCTCCGGATGATGCGTTCCTGTTCCTGGACCAGTTGCTGTATTCTTGGTTTGTGCACATGATATTGCTGGTCGTCACCACGTGCCACGGGGCCTGAAATGATCAATGGTGTACGTGCATCATCAATAAGTACCGAATCCACTTCATCCACCATTGCAAAATGATGTTTGCGCTGTACCATTTCTGCAGCGGAATGCACCATGTTATCGCGGAGATAGTCAAAGCCAAATTCGTTATTGGTGCCATAAGTAATGTCGGCAAGGTAGGCCTGCCTTCTTTCTTCCGAATTGGGTTGATGTTTGTCGATACAATCCACTTTCAAACCCAGCCATTCAAAAATGGGTCCATTCCATTCCTGGTCGCGTCGTGCCAGGTAATCGTTCACAGTAACTATGTGTACACCTTCACCGGGTAGTGCATTGAGGTACGCCGGCAAGGTTGATACGAGGGTTTTGCCTTCGCCGGTGGCCATTTCTGAAATCTTCCCGGAATGTAAGACAGCGCCACCAATCAACTGCACGTCGTAGTGAAGCATGTTCCAGGTAACCTCGCCGCCTGCAGCGGTCCAGGTATTTTTATAGACCGAATTGTCACCGTCAATGGTAATATAGTCTTTCTTTACACTGAGGTCCCGGTCCAGCTGTGTCGCTGTGGAAGTTACTTCTGAATTTTCTTTGAATCTCCGGGCTGTCTCCTTGACTACTGCAAATGCTTCGGGGAGAATTTCTTGCAATACTTCTTCAATTTTCTTGTCACGCTCTTTTTTCAATTTATCCACTTCCTGGTAAATTGATTCTTTGCCCATCAGGTCGTTAAATGGAAGTTCTTCAGCTTGTTTATTTTTTTGAGCAATGGATTCGTCAGTTGGTGCTAAATACTCCTGAATTCTTTGACGAAATGCCTGGGTCTTGTTACGGAGCTCGTCGTTACTGATTGAAGCATAACTGGCAAAGTGCTGATTAATGTTTTCCACCACCGGAAGGATCCGTTTTACATCTTTGTCCGACTTATTGCCACCAAATAGCCTGGAAATAAAACCAATCATATTCTGTCGTTATTGGGTATCTGTATTTCTATTTTATTAAAGAGTTGTTCCGTCAAAAAGGGTGCTTAATCTCATTATTGGCCATTTTGACAGGGGAGGCAAAGATAATGCAATTAAGCCGGAGTGAAGGGCTAGCTAAAGGGCAGGAAATCAGGCTCGCCAGTGGTCAGAATGCAAAGTAAGAACCTATTTTTGTCCTGCCGGTAATTGCGTTTTAACCAACGAATAATTCTACTCATACGGGATTTCAAACCTCAGGTAAGCAACACATCACAAATTGTGATAACGTTGACAAGAGATTTTTTGTCATTGCCTGCGGTATGTTGATTTTATTATCAGCATGCGCGAATAATGAACCGGACCAGCCAAAAGAAATGAACAATGGCAATTTCTATTTTGATTATACAGTCGTTGGCGATGAAGAAAATAACGACGTAACCGTAAAGCTCCAGTATCGGTCAAACGGAAGATCGTGGTTAATTCCGAATCCGGGAAAAGTTGAACTCGACGGAGAAGTGATGGCCGCGGATAGCTCGCGTAGGAACGGGTATTGGTATGAGGTCAACAAACCCCTGGATGAATTTGAGGGGCAACATCAGATAGTTTTTACAAATAACGGCAAGACGTTCAAAGAGGCGTTTGATTTCAGTTTGATGTCGTTGAAAACTGAAATTCCACCGGTAGTGTACAGAAACGATCTTGTTTTTGAATTTAACGGTGTATCTGCCGGGGATCAAGTCAGGGTATTGCTGACCGACACCGGTTTTTATACAAGGGGTATTGACAGGACAGACACTGTAACCGATGGGCAGATCGTTATTTCGCGATATGACCTTGATAATGTCAAAGACGGGCCGGTGACAATTGAGTTTTACCGGGAAACGGAACAGGAACTGGAAGAGGCGACTGCGAGAGGCGGACGACTCGCTATGACTTTTGGATTGCGAAGGGAATTTGTATTAAAGGATAGTACCAGGCGGCATCCCGCAGCAAAGGTTGATGAGCGATGAGCGATCATAAATGTGGCCATCTTTTTTGGTGGAACGAGGAATTTCCAAAGCCAGACCCTACCTTTGCGACCGAAAAAAAGATTTACAACATTACCAGAATTTAAAAGCCTCAGGGCTTGGCTTTTAGAAGTGGTCAACGTCTCAATTTGTTCGCATGCCTGGTCAATTAAAGGAAGTTAGGAATCGAATTAAATCAGTCCAAAGTACGCAACAGATCACCAAGGCCATGAAAATGGTGAGTGCGGCAAAATTGCGCCGGGCACAGGATGCCATCATTCAAATGCGGCCTTATGCTAAAAAGCTACAGGAGCTCCTGAGTAATATCGTCAGCAATAGTGATGGAGATGTTGGGATGAACCTTGCGGCCGAACGCCCGGTTGAAAAAGTTTTATTGATTGCGATTACCAGTGATCGTGGACTTGCAGGTGCGTTTAATGCAAATATTATTAAGCTTGCCAAGGCGACAATTGCAGAGAAATATGGAGCACAGCATAAGAAGGGTAATATCACCTTCTGGAATATTGGCAAAAAGGGTTACGAGCATTTTACCAAAAACAATTATAAAACCGACGCAGCTTACAAGGATATTTTCTTAAACCTAACTTTTGAGAATGTGCAGAAAGCTGCGCAGGCGGCAATGAAAGCTTTCGAAGAAAAACAATTTGACGTAGTAGAAATTGTTTACAGCCAATTTAAGAACGCTGCGACTCAGCGATTCGAAGTAGAAAGGTTTTTGCCAATACCAAAGGTTGAAAGAAAGGAGGGTGATAAAAAAGCTGACTTCATTTTCGACCCTTCGAAAGAGGAACTGGTTGGCGAGCTCATGCCGAAAATCCTCAACACCCAATTATACAAGGCGGTATTGGATTCATTCGCTTCAGAACATGGGGCACGAATGACTGCAATGGATAAGGCCAGCGAAAATGCCAATGAATTGTTACGCAATCTTAAAATTTCCTATAACCGCGCAAGGCAGGCGGCCATTACAACGGAGTTAACAGAAATTGTAAGTGGTGCTGCTGCACTACAGGGGTAATTTTTCTCCCCATGATGGAGGCTTCAAAACATTACAAGTTTATCCCCAATTATCACCTTATCAATCAGAAATGTTGATAACTGGGTTTTCATTTGAGATGGTGGGACAGTATTTTCGTCGCATTGGTATTATTATTGAGCATTTAACATGATTTTTCACAACTTACTATACATACAAATCGTTTTGTAGTGAGATTTTAAATTTCCCGACAGCGGGTGCAATGGAATGGAAACAACTCATCTTATATCCCATATTGAAGCGCTTATTTTCGCCAGCGACAGACCGCTGACAGCATTGGACATTACCGATCTAATGAATAATGCTTTTGGGTTCATGGAAGATAAAATTTCATTGGACCAGGTGGAATCGGCTATTGATGGCATTACCGAGAAATACAGTTCGGATTTCTATCCTTTTGAATTGCGGCAGAGTGGTGGAGGTTTTCAGTTTCTCACAAAGAAAGATTATCATAAAACAGTTGCTCAGTTAAATGGCGATAAGTTTTTGAAGCGATTATCTGCTGCGTCACTCGAAACTCTGGCAATTATCGCCTACAAACAGCCGGTGACAAAAGGAGAGATTGAAGCAATTCGCGGGGTGAGTTCAGACTACGCCGTTCAAAAGCTCCTGGAAAAGGAATTGATTATTATCAGTGGACGAAATGAAAAACTGCCCGGCCATCCTCTTGTTTATTCAACCTCCAGGCATTTTATGGATTACTTTGGTATCAATTCCGCCGAGGATTTGCCTAAAATAAAGGAAGTGTTGGCAGAACAGGTGGTCCAGCCGACAGTAATCAAGGATGCCGGTCCCACAGAGGAGCAGCCAAAAAAGCAAAATTCTAAAGACGAAGTTCTCCTGTCCGTTAGCGAAGATGGTGAATTAGTTGACAAGGCCGATCCAGATTCTTCCGAAGAAGGTATTTATTAAGAAAATCGGTAACTTAAGTTCCCAGTTAATACAGAATATTTTTAAATTGTATGCGCAGGCACTACGGGTGTCTCGCATTAGAACAATCGGTTTATTATGAGTGACAGCATCACCGCGCCTTGGGTGACACCTGATGTGGCCTTATCTTCGTTATCTATGACCGGGCAAAGACTAGCTCATCAGCAATTGATTCAGGTCGCAAAGGAATTTGGCACCCCATTATACGTGTATCATGCAGAAAAAATTGCGGAGCAATACAGAAAGCTAACGGACGCTTTTAGTAAGAGCAACGTCGTATTTTTTTACGCCTGCAAGGCGTTGACTAACGTTAGCATACTCCGTTTTATCCAATCATTGGGAGCAGGTGTGGACTGCAGTTCGATCAACGAAGTAAAGCTGGCGTTGCATGCCGGCTTCTCACCGCAACGAGTCCTTTATACGTCCAACGGGATCGGGTTCGAAGAAGTAATGGAGGCAAAAAACCTCGGAGTTAACATTAATATTGACAGCTTATCTGGCCTGGAAAAGTTTGGGCGTGCATACGGGCATACATACCCAATCGGCATCCGGTTGCGTCCTAATATTATGGCTGGTGGAAACCTCAAGATTTCTACCGGGCACGACAAAAGTAAATTCGGTATCCCGGTTGACCAGCTGGATAAAATACTGCTCTTGGTAAAAAAGTACAATATCCAGATTACCGACCTCCATATTCACACGGGCAGTGATATAAAGGATGCGGATGTTTTCGTGAGGGGAATTGATGTGTTGTTTGACATTATTCCGCACTTTAAGGAACTAAAATCAATTGACCTCGGCGGAGGTTTCAAAGTGCCGTATGTGCCTGGCGATGGCGAAACTGATATAACGGTGCTTGCAGAAAAAGTAAAGAAAGCTTTCGATAGCCATCCACAGGCCAAAGGCCTGCAAATATGGTTTGAGCCGGGAAAATTCATCGTAAGCGAATGCGGTTACTTTGTGACCCAGGTAAATGTTTTGAAAGAAACTTCAGCAACGACATTTGTGAGTGTGGACAGCGGTTTCAATCACTTAATACGACCGATGTTTTATGATTCCTATCATCATATTGAAAATATCAGCAATCCTGCAGGAGCATTGAGGAAATATTCGGTAGTTGGAAACATTTGCGAAACCGACACTTTTGCATGGGATAGACATTTAAACGAGGTGCGGGAAGGCGATTACCTTGTCTTCTACAATGCCGGTGCTTATGGCTTTGAAATGTCGTCAAATTTTAATTCCCGTTACAAACCTGCCGAAGTAATGATTAAAGAAGATAAATCATTTCTCATTCGTAAGAGGGATGTATTTGATGATCTTTTAAAAAACCAGGTTGACATCGATTGACGGGTTACCCATTATTCCGGATCCTTTTCTTCAACTTCCTCATTCGTTTTAGGCGCACGGTGTTTGCGAATGCTAAATCGTCGTTGCGCTGGCTTTTTCTTTTGAGGGCTCATTAACTTCCAAAATAGATAGACACCAACGACCGCAATGACAAGTATTATAGGGACGGATGGCAGGGTCATTACTCCGGAGTTACTAAAATTACAATGGTGGTTTTTGAAGAAATAGGTACAGCGCTGCCCATTGCCTCGGTAGTACCGTTGGATTCAATAGTCACCTTCTTCTCTTTTATGAGCTTCGTTACGCCATCCAGTATGATTTTGCCACTGTTTGTACTGTTTAACGTAGTGACAGCTTCTCTTCCCATCACTATGTTCTTGGTTGTAGTGGTTGAAGTGCCTTTAAAATCCACAACAATGGTCGAATCCAGGATTTCCGATAAAGTATATTCTGTGTTGTACTTGCCTGCCTCATTTTCTCCGGATTCTGTCCACACGTCGCCCTTGTTTACTGCCCTGCCGGGAAATACTTTAAAAAAACTGCTGCTGCCTTTTTTGGGGGGATAAACTGCCTCGGTAATATCTTTCAGCATATTAAATATAATAGCCAGCCGATCGTCAGGGGCGGGCGCTTCCTTTTTTCCGGAACTCACGGTCACCACATTTCCTGTTTCATCAAGGGTCACATCAAAACTTGAACCGAGCATGTTATTAACGGGACCGCCAAAAGGACCTTGCATATCATTTTTGTTATCCGAATCAAAAGACCTTTTTTGTCCCATTCCGTCGAAATTGAAGGCTATTTTTTTGGTCGCGTGATGCAGGGTGCTTTGGCCTTTTGCCTGGTTGACCACTTTATAACCGTGAAGTGCAACAGCGTCGGCGGTAAAATCAATTGCCTGTCCCGCCGCCTGTTGGGCTACTGAAGACCTTACCTCCAGCCTTATATTTAACGCCTGCCCCCTGGTAAATTCTATTCGCGGGTTAATCGTTTGTCCCTTCAGTAAGGTTACGGCAAAAACAACAAACAGGGTCAGAAATAATCCTTGTCTTATCATAAATGATTGGTCGTTCACCAAAAATGACGAAACTTCTTTGAAGATAGTTCGGTTTTGTTGAAAAATCACACCGGGGCAATTTTAAGAGTGGTTTATAATCCACTTGAACTTCCTACATTTAAACATTAATGGAGTTTGGCAGGCGCATCCTGCGAATTGTGGAGTTCCTTCAAAAAAATAATTAGCTGCGACATGCATCCGAATACAACGGAGTATATCCGTTTAATGAAACACCCGATCAAGTTCCGGTTATTCTTGCTTTCCAAATTGCCAAGCGCTTTTTTAAGCGGAGTCAGGATAAGAGAAATGGATGATAAGCGCTGTGTTGTCACAGTCCCTTATAAGTGGCTGTCACAAAATCCATTTAGATCCACCTATTTTGCCTGCCTGGCCATGGCGGCTGAAATGAGTACTGGAGTACTTGCGATGGCCCATGTTTACAAACGAAAGCCGGCAATTTCAATGCTTGTGGTAAAAATGGAAGCCGAGTATTTTAAAAAGGCAACCGGAAAAACCGCATTCACCTGCGATGACGGTGAAGCCATGCTGCAAACAATAGAAGATAGCATTGCAAGTGGTGAAGGCAGAACATTTCGCGCTAAATCAACCGGAAAAAATGCAAATAATGAAATAGTGGCAGATTTTTATATTACCTGGTCATTTAAGGCCAGGCGCCAATAAAATTGCAATGCAAAAAACATCAGAAGGGGAGGGACTTTTATGAAAATAGCTTTTCATGGTGCGGCACGCACTGTCACGGGTTCAAAGCACCTGGTAACATTAAAGAATGGGAAAAAAATTTTGCTGGATTGCGGGATGTTCCAGGGTATGGGAAGAGATACCGATAATTTCAATCGTGATTTGGGATTCGAGCCCTCTGAGGTTGACGTAATGATCCTTTCACATGCTCATATTGATCATAGCGGGCTAATTCCAAAATTGATTAAAGACGGGTTTACAGGAAAGATATTTTGTACCTCCGCCACCCGCGAATTAACTAAAATATTGCTGGAGGATTCAGGTGAGATACAACAAAGCGATGTGCAATTCAGCAATAAGCGAAGACTTGCAGAAGGCCAACCCTTATTGCAGCCGCTTTACACGATTGAAGATGCAAGGAGATCATTTGATCGATTTGCAGAATTGCAATATGGTTCCTGGCAACAGGTGATCGAAGGTGTGGAGGCCATGATCACAGACGCAGGTCATATCATTGGCAGCGGGTGTGTGCATTTGAAGATAACTGAAAACGGATCAGTCCGTCGGCTTACGTTTAGCGGCGATGTGGGACGTTACCGGGATATTATTTTAAGATCACCCGAGAACTTTCCGCAGGCCGATTATATTTTACTTGAATCAACTTATGGAAACAGCCTTCATGAAGATGCGGTGACGACTCCCGATCATTTGCTTCAATGGATCAATAAAGCCTGTGTTGAAAAAAAAGGTAAACTCATTATGCCTGCGTTTAGTGTAGGGCGAACCCAGGAAATTTTGTTTTCGCTCAACCAACTTGAACTGGAAAACAGGCTGCCGAAGCTGGATTATTATTTAGATAGTCCGTTAAGCCTTGAGGCAACTGAGCTGGTAAAGAGCTATCCCTTCTTTTTTAATCGCTATATACAGCAAATTCTTAAAAAGGATTCTGATCCGTTTTCGTTTTCAGGATTGAAATATGTAAAAACTGTTGCGCAGTCAAAAATGTTAAACTTACGTAATGAACCGTGTGTTATCATTTCTGCCAGTGGTATGGCCGAAGCGGGGAGAGTAAAGCATCATATAAGCAATACAATTGAAAATAGCCGTAATACAATTCTATTAACTGGTTATTGCGAACCAAACTCCCTTGGCGGACGACTCCTGGCCGGTGCCAAAGAGGTTTCCATTTTTGGAGTACAACACGAGGTACACGCCGAAGTAGGCGCCATACGAAGTATGAGTGCCCATGGCGATTACGAAGATTTATCTCAGTGGCTGGCTGGCCAGGATCCACGACAGGTACAGAAATTATTCCTTGTGCACGGCGAATACGATGTGCAGATAGAATTTAAACGAAGATTGGTGAGAAAGGGATTTGCAGATGTTGAAATTCCTGAAAGGCACTCTGAAATCGGGCTTGGGTAAACTATCATCGACAAATATTCTCTTTTTGAATTATTGACAAAATTGCATATTTGAACCACGCTTTTATCGAAATGTCATTGGTTTGCAAAACTGTCAGGCGCTTTATTCGATAGACTGCTCCCGATTTGGGAGATGCACGCTTTTGGCGGGCAAATACACCTCAAAATTGCCCTCTTAACATAACGATTCGTTAATAGAGTTCTGCCATTGTTCTCTTTCACAACTCTTTAATAAAGGTGGCATATTTTTTTACGTTTATAGGGTGAATAAATCAAAAATCAATCAATAAAGGAGTTTTTATGAAGAGAAAGTTGAAACTGTGGAGCGGATATTTGGCCGTCGTCTTCTTGCTTGCAAGTTGTGCTCCGACAGCTCATATTGAAAAAGACGAGAATACAGATTTTAGTCGCTATAAAACTTTTTCCTGGGTGGATAAGGACAGCAGAGGTGAACAGGATCGGAATAGCTCCAACGACCTTGCCGAACAGAATATCAGGCATGCAATAACAAGGGAACTCGAAAAATCAGGATGGAGAGAATCGAGGAGAAGCCCTGACGTGTTGCTTAGTTACGACGTATTAGTGGAAAGATCGGTAAAAGAACAATCAAATCCGAGGTATTCTTACCCGTTTACCAGGACTTTCTATAATCCTTATTCCCGTAGGCTTTTCAATGTCTATTATCCTTCTCAATTTATTGGCTATGAAAACTACGAAGTCCCAACCCGTGAAGGAACCGTCACTATTACAATGACCGATGCGAGGACCGAAAAAACCGTTTGGCAGGGCTGGGCGACAGACGAAATCGACAGCCGGCATATGACCAACAAAGAAATCCAAAATAGCGTAAAAGCCATTTTCAGGAAATTCGATATAGCGAAAAACTAATTTAGATCCGGACGGTTGATAGACAGGGCCCCATGCAGATTTCAAGACCTGCATCGGGGCTTTTTCTGTTAGTATCGGGGAATCGAATTAGTTCATTAGCCTGCAATATTGGATAACGCTTAACTTAGGTTACCTTAGTTTCCAACAAATTTTACCATGCATATCGAAACTAACGTTGCTTCAAACGCATCATCATCAGGCTCCAGAAACCTATTGGGTATTTCGCTTATTGCAGCGCTTGCAGGGTTTATTTTTGGGTTCGATACGGTCGTGATCTCGGGCGCCAATCAGCCAATAAAGGACATATGGCACACCACCGAAATTTCTCCCTGGTTTCATGGCTTCTTTATCATGTCTATGGCATTGTGGGGAACTGTGATCGGGGCATTGTTTGGGGGCATTCCAACTCAGAAGTATGGTAGAAAGAAAGTATTATTTTGGATTGGAATATTGTTCAGCATTTCGGCATTGGGATCTGCCCTGTCGCAGGATCCTTATACCTTTTCATTTTTTCGTTTTATTGGAGGCCTGGGTATCGGCATTTCATCGGTCGCAGCCCCCACATACGTTTCTGAAATTTCAACTCCTGCTACCAGGGGCCGACTCGTGGCGATGTACCAGTTCAATATTGTGTTCGGGATATTGATAGCCTTTCTGTCCAATTACTTTTTACAGGGAGTCGGTGGGCAAAACGATTGGCGTTGGATGTTGGGAGTAATGGCAATCCCTTCTCTTATTTATACCGCAATGGTAATGACCATCCCTGAAAGCCCGCGGTGGTTGATCGCAAAAAAGAACGATGAAGCTGCTGCCAAGAAAGTACTGGCAACACTCGGCGTGGCAAATGTAGACGAAGTAATCGGCTCTGTTAAAACCAGTATTCAGCATGAAAGCTCGATGCAAAGCGCGTTTGGGCTCTTTAGCAGGAAATATAAAACGATTCTCTGGCTGGCATTTTTCGTAGCTTTTTTCAACCAATGGTCGGGGATAAATTTCATTCTGTACTATGCACCGGAGATATTAGAAAGAGCAGGCCTTGCTGCTAAAGAATCGTTATTCAATTCAATTGCCATAGGAGGTACTAACCTCATTTTTACTTTCGTTGGCTTGTACCTGATTGACCGTGTCGGCAGAAAAACATTGTTGATCATTGGATCGCTGGGCTATATCATCAGCCTGTCAGGCGTGGCATGGTCATTCTATTCGAATGCGGGCGCCGGGGTTTTGATGACGTTTCTTTTACTGTTTATTGCTTCTCACGCTGTCGGCCAGGGAGCCGTGATCTGGGTATTAATATCAGAAGTTTTTCCTAACAAGGTGAGAGCATTCGGTCAATCATTCGGTGCAAGCACACACTGGGTATTTGCAGCGATCATTACATTGATCACCCCGGTTTTTTTAGACAAACAAACCGGGGTATTCAGCGGCGACAAAAAACCCTGGCCTATTTTCGCTTTCCTTGCATTTATGATGGTGCTTCAGCTTATATGGGTATTAACAAAAGTTCCGGAAACAAAAGGCGTTTCACTTGAAGAACTTGAAAAAAGATTAGTGCACGAATAAATTATTGCGAAGGATTTCCATATTTCCGGGCTTCAAAAGTTATTGTCTTTCCCTTTTTTGTGATCACAAACAGGTCATCATAAGCAGAATCAAGAAGATTGGCCGGTAGTTTCACTGAACCGCACAATTTATTTACGATGTCATCGACTGTATTGCTGTGCCCCACTATCAGGGCATTCCCGCGCAGGGATAAGAGCTGCGCAATAAAAGTATCATCCGGCTCAGCTTCATATATTTTTGTTTGAAGATTAAAATAGTTTTTTGTCGGCTCCGCCGTTGAGAGTGTGCGGACCGTATTTGTGGAAAATACATAACCAATTTTTTCTGATTGCAGCAGATCTTTAAGCGCTTCAGCCCGCTGCTTTCCTGCTTCACTCAATGGCGGATTACTGCTCATTGTTGCTCCGCTTGACTGCGTTGTTTGTTTTTCTGCATGACGAACCACGAAATAGGTTTGGCTGAAAGATGTAATGAATATGCACAGTAGCAGGACTGTCAGGAAATACTTCATTTGATAGTTTTTATTTTAAAAACTCAATTTAATTCAAATTGTAATGGAAAATTGAGTTGCTTACGGTCGTACTTCGGGCTGCTGTTCGCTTTTCACAAGGACGGGATCGATTTTGCGCCTGCTGTATTGTTCTATTCTTCGAATCGTCCAGATTGAGACCGACAACCAGATAACTCCTATGGAGAACCCGGCGATGACGTCACTGAAATAATGCAAGCGAAGATAGATCCTGCTAAACCCGATGAGAATGATCAGGATGACCAGGGATGAAATTAACAACCATTTTCTTATTGGCTCCTTCACATTTTCCCAAACAAGGTAGATCAGCAAACCATAAAATGATACGCTCATCAGCGCGTGTCCGCTTGGAAAACTAAGTCCTCTTACCGGTTCCAGCAAGGGGACGAGCGGGCGGGGACGGTTGAAAAATTGTTTAAGCAGCGTCATCAAAAGGAGGCCACCCAAAGCCACTACTGGAACTTTTATAGAATACCACCTGTGTTTTTTTATAAAAAGGAAATAAAATGCAAGCAGGAGATTGGCGGGAATTAAGAATGTGTGACTTCCCAGGAATGTGATACCCTGCAAAAAAGATGTGGTAAAAGGTGTCACCCACTCAGACAACCGGTCAAAGACGATGAGATCATTCGTTTCGTCTTTAATACCAAAGATCCGAATGGCGAAAATGCTGAAAACGATCAATGCGGCGATAAAAAGAATAATTACAACAATTAATTCCGCCGACAAAAGCGCAATTGCAGCAAGCCCCCTTTTGATGGATAAACGTACCCTGTTCATCGAAAAGCAGATTTAAACGCTGATACTTCTTCCTGAAATTTAAATCAAAACAAGACACTAAATAGGAGACAATTCTCCTTTCCCATAGGTAATTAAAACTATGCCATTCATCCCGCGCACCCGAAATGATTCATTTTTCGAAACAGCCGCACTTATTTTTAAGAATATCAACGTTTTTTAATGAAGCGATAGCCGGGTGGGGTCAATGTTGAAATTGTATTTCATAAATTATGGGCCACATTTTCCCCGTTACAAATATCCTTTTCCGCACGGAATCATAAGCTATACCATTCAACTCCATGGAACCGTCGTACCGCGCTTTTGCCTCTCTTACAAGGGATCCCAGTTCTATTCGTGCAACTACTTTACCACTGGCAATATCAATTTTGACAATGGTAGAAGTGCCATACACATTACTATAGATAAAGCCATTGATGTATTCAAGTTCGTTGATCTTCATTAGGGGACCGTTTTCGTCTGTTACTGCTATTCGTTTCACTACGTTGAAATCGCTATTATTCAGATAGCTGATGATGTTCGTTCCATCGGTTATGATCAGGTAAGTACCGTCCGTTGTCATTCCCCAACCCTCTTTAACAGGGATCTTGAATGATCCTAACTTTTTAAAATTGTTTGCGTCATACACAAAACCTTCACCGTACTGGTAGGTAAGCTGATAAGCCTTACCACCCAGGAAACATATACCTTCTCCAAAAATACCCCTGTCCACTTCGACCTTTTTATCTATCCTGCCCGTGCTTGTATCAACTGGTCCAAAAAGGGACCTGGTTCGGGGCATGTCCTCAGGTGAGCCGGTGCTTTCATACAATTTTCCGTCATGCACGAGGAACCCTTCGGTAAAGGAATTAGTGTCATGCGGATAAGTTTTAGCCACAGCATAATTAATAATTGGAATACGTTTCTGGCTATCCTCCAAATGATCATCCGGGTTATCATTTTCGTGATCAACACAAGCATTTACAAGGAGAATTACCAACCACGCAATTATGGCCAGTTCCATTTTTGATTTGAAAAGCGAAGTAATCATCGATTAAGATTCGTAGACTGGCGGTGTTGATTGTGAGCGGAAAGTTATCTTAATTGTATTGAAAAAATTACTACATTTAATCCCCGCTCTCGAACCGGCATACTGCCGATATCCTTTGATTCCCTCGTTAAAATTGTTGAAACTTATTGCTGTTTATGAAATACTGCATAGCCCTTTTGCTATTGGTTGCCAAATTTTGCTATGGCCAGGGATGGGAAGCTGAAATAGTTGCGGGAATTACCGCTTACAAGGGCGATCTCACGCAATATCATATCAAGACTAAAACAGTTCGACCCGCCGCCGGGTTTAATATCAAGTATAATCTTGATAATTCAGTTGTGCTTCGTGCCGGAATACTTTGGGGCAACCTGGCAGGGGACGATAAGTATAATAAAAGGTCAGATCTCAGGGCCCGAAACCTCAGTTTCAGAACGCAGATCGTGGAGCTAAACCTGATTATGGAATATAATCTCCTGGAACCCGACATTTTTTACGCCTATCCTTACCTTTTCGGAGGCATTGGAATGTTTACGTTCAATTCTTATGCGTATGACAACAATCATGTAAAAACATATCTGCAACCACTGAACACGGAAGGGCAGGGGTTGGCGGAATACCCGGACAGGAAACCTTATTCAAGAACTCAATTTTGCATTCCGTTCGGAATCGGGTGGAGATGGCGTTTCAGTCCACGGTTTGAGTTTAGCTATGAAATGGGCTACCGTTTGACATTTACTGACTACCTGGATGATGTAAGTAAACCCTATGTTGACCCGCAGATATTACTTGCCGCCCGTGGGCCAAAATCAGTTGAAATGGCCTTTCGTTCCAAAGTTCCTGTGGTCGAAGGTGACATACGTGGCAATCAGAATGTTAACGACTGGTATTTTTTTCACGGGTTCAAATTGCTGATGCACCTCGAAAAACCACGGGTGAAATAAAGTTAAATTTGACCAGACACGGTTACTCCATGTAACTATCTTTTTCTTTTTCCTTACTAATTACTTTTTTTAATTAGACACAATCGCCGATTAAGTGGTTGTTAAATTACATTTGAGACAATTATTACCTGGATATGGATAACAGGAGGGAATTTATAAAGAAAGCGACGTTGCTTTCGGGAGGAGCCGGTTTACTGCATTCACTTCCCGATTCCATTCAAAGGGCTATTTCCATTGATCCTGCTGTTGGCAGTACTTTTTACGATGCAGAACATGTTGTTATCCTGATGCAGGAAAATCGTTCATTTGATCATTGCTACGGAACCTTGCAGGGTGTCCGGGGTTTTAGCGATCCAAGGGCCATTACACAACCCGACAACAATTTAGTATGGCTTCAAAAAAATGCCAAGGGGGAAGCTTTTATTCCTTTCAGGTTAAATATTAAAGAGACAAAGGCCACGTGGCTGGGATCGCTTCCCCATTCATGGTCTGACCAGGTCGATGCGAGAAACGGAGGCCGTTATGATCAATGGCTTATCGCAAAACCATCCGGTCATGAAGGATTTGAAGAAGTTCCGCTGACGATGGGTTATTACAATCGCGAAGACATCCCGTTTTACTATTCATTGGCTGACGCGTTTACGGTTTGTGATCAGAATTTTTGCTCGTCGCTTACCGGCACCACACCCAACCGGCTTTATCTATGGACCGGAACAATCCGTAGCGAACAAGATGACTCCTCTCAGGCAAATGTTTCCAACTCTGATGTTGATTATGACAATGAAGTGAACTGGACCAGTTTCCCGGAAAGGTTGGAAGACGCCGGCATATCCTGGAAGATATATCAAAATGAGATCAGTCTTGAATCCGGCTTTGATGAAGATGAAGATGCCTGGTTAGCAAACTTTACCGACAATCCTCTTGAATGGTTCTCGCAGTACCATGTAAGATTTTCTCAATCTTATCATGATTATCTTCAAAGGATCGAACCTCTGCTTCCAAAACAGATAGACGAACTGGAGAAAAAACTTTTATCCCTTGACGAAAAATCTGAAGAAGCAGAAAAAACAAAAGCGGAATTAAAGAAAAAGTTATCGCTGATGTTGAAGGCGGCGGAAAGAAACAAGTGGTCCAGGGAAAATTTCGCAAAGTTGACAGAGCGGGAACAGAACCTTCATACAAAAGCGTTCATAACCAATAAGCGGGATCCGCACTATCGTGAGCTGTCGCTATTGAGGTATAAGGACGGCAACACGGAAAGAGAAATGAACGTGCCGAAAGGGGACGTATTGTATCAATTCCGTGAGGATGTTAACAATGAACAATTGCCAATGGTGTCCTGGATTGTAGGATCTGCAAATTTTTCAGATCACCCCGGCGCACCATGGTATGGCGCATGGTATGTTTCTGAGGTGATGGACATACTAACAAAAAAGCCCGGGCTATGGAAGAAAACAATCTTCATACTTTGTTATGATGAGAATGATGGATACTTCGATCATGTACCGCCTTTTGTGGTGCCCAACCCTTCCGATAAAAAGAGTGGTTCAGTATCCAAAAACATAGATACCTCCGGGGAGTACGTGACTTTGGAAAATGATAAACAAAGGACAGAAGAAAAATATGCCCGTGAAAGTTCAATTGGGTTAGGTTACCGGGTACCCCTGGTAGTTGCGTCGCCATGGAGCAGGGGAGGATTTGTTTGTTCCCAGGTATTTGATCATACATCTATTCTCCAATTCCTGGAGAAATTCTGCAGTACTAAAAGCGGAAAGGTAATCACGGAATCAAATATCACTTCATGGAGGCGCGCAGTGTGTGGGGATCTCACTTCTGTATTCAGGCCTTATAATGGAGAGAAAATCAAAACGCCGGAAGTAATAATGAAAGAGCGGTTTTATGAGAGCATTCATAAAGCACAGTTTAAGAAAGATCCATCGGGATACAAGGCATTAAGCAATGTGGAAATAAAGCAACTAAACAAAAAACCTTCGCTTCTTTCTTCGATGCCCCGACAGGAAAAAGGTGTTCGTTCGTCCTGCGCATTACCTTACCAGTTATATGCCGATGCGGGACTTAGCGGCGACAAAAAGACAATTGAATTAAATCTTAAAGCCAGCAATGAAGTATTCGGAGATAAAGCCGCAGGCGCACCTTTTAATGCATATGCGATAGGTGGAAATTATCTTTCAATCCGTAATTATGCGGTAGCTGCCGGAGACGAGTTAAACGACAATTGGATATTAAATGAATTTCCAAACCAGCCATATCATTTGAAAATAAATGGTCCTAACGGATTTTATCGTGAGTTCAGAGGGAATGGCGGCGACCCTGGTGTACAATTCGTAGTTGAATATGTCCAAAAAAAGAAAAACAAATTAAGCGGCGATGTAGAATTGCAGGTAACAAACTTTGATACCACTCCACATTCTATAGAAATAGTTGACAATGCTTATAAAAAGCCCAGGTTTAAAAAAGGCATCTCCAGTGCCGGCTCGGGTAAAAATGAAATTCACATAGTTCTCGATCTCAGGAAAAGCCATGGCTGGTATGATTTCACCGTAAAAGTTGCCGGCAATGCAACATTTGAAAGACGATATGCAGGCCACGTGGAAACAGGAGAAAGAAGCACTACTGATCCGCAAATGGGCGACATGGTTTAAACCAAATTTGATTTTGTCTGCTTTAAAAGCATACCTTTCGGCGTCTTATTACGCTCCCCTGAAGACATTTTGCTTTACCACATCTTAATTGTTAATTCTAAAATCAAAAAATTGTATGACAAAATTCATTCTGGGGGCAGCTGTCTCCTTTGTTCTGCTATCCTGTAACAATGCCAAAAAAGAAGAAGTGCCTAAATCCGCCGACGCTGCTACGGAGGCAGCAACCACAGAAAAGAAAGCCGCCCCGGCAGAGCTGCTTGATTTAAGCGCGGCAGACGGGGTCAAACAATCCTTTGCTGCCTTTTCAAAAGCTGATGTGGATGGAATGGCCGCCAATTTTGATGACAACATACGTTATTTCTGGTCAAGTGGCGACAGCCTAATTGGTAAGAAGGCGGTTATCGATTATTACAAAGGACGCTGGAGCGTCATCGATTCAGCAAACGTCAGCGAAACCATCGTGCTACCTATACAGATAAACGAGACTCAGTCAAAATATGCGCCAACCGGGAAATGGGTACATTATTGGGGTTTTTGGCACGTGAAGTATAAAAACGGTAAAAAAATAGATTTCTGGATGCATAATGCGAATCATTTCAATGAAGCGGGAAAGGTAGATCTTGTAGCGCAGTTTATTGACAGACATCAGATACTTGAAGCAACTAAGGGAATGAAATAAAATAAAATAGTTTATCTAACTACAAAGGCCTCAATCACGCGATTGAGGCCTTGTTTATTTGTTGCCCGTACTAATTCAGCAAAATCGTTGTCGACGCATCATTTCTATTCACATTGTTCCACTTCTCCAACTCTTGCGGCGATTGCAACTTCTTTTTCGTTGGCATTTTCTTTTTTCTTTCCCGGCTGTTCTTCGCTCAATTTATCCTGGATCAGCTGGTTTTGTTTTTCAACAAAGGCAAACATGGCTCTCGTATGCGCTATTCTTTCGTCCTTTGTCAATGTAGCAATGCTCCCATGTCCTTCAAAATAATAATGCGTTGCAATAAACTTTTTCACGTGTCCTCGTGTCTCTTCAGGCAGGAAATACTGGAGCTTCCAAAAATTTCGGCTGCCGGATTTTTTTATAGCCTTATAAACAGGAGCCGGACCTGAATTGTATGCTGCAATAACCAGTGGCCAGTCTTCAAACAGATTGTAGAGGTCACGCAGGTATTTTGAAGCAGCAATGGTGCTTTTATAAAGATGAGTGCGCTCGTCATATTTTTTGCTCACTTTCAGGTTGAGGATCCGGGCTGTTTCAGGCATAAGCTGCCAGGGGCCCTTCGCACCTACCCGTGAAACGGCGTGTGTGTTTAATTCCGATTCTATAATAGCCAGGTATTTTAACTCTACAGGCAGTTTGTACCGGGTCAAAATCTCATCCATGACCTTAAAATAATTGGGATACTTGCCCTTAATTGTAGAAAGCATGAGATTGTTTTTTGCCATATAGGCATCCACAAATTTTACAGCTTGCTTATTAAGGGTGATTACCGGAGCGTTTAAAACATCCATTTCGGTATGCCCCGTCAATTGAAGCAACTCAGGATCAAAACGCAACCAATGAATTGAAGTGTCATGTATCACCGGCTTGCTGCTCAAAACAAATTGAGTGTTGCTGGAATGGACAACTGCCAGGATGATTAATAACGCATTTCCAAAAAGACCTGAACGGACCAGTTTTCTCTTCAACATCGTTTTAATTTTTCGGGATAAAACAATGCCGACCCTGAGGTTTGGATTAGAGATTCACCATAGGAGTGTGGAAGAGTCTTTTGTCAATAGAATATTGGAAGAGATATACGCTGTTGCTTCGGGGGGTACGGTTTGTTCAGGCTTTTCATTTCTTCCCGAGCCCAGGTACCTGATAGGATGATTGTCGAACGGTAGCAAACCTACCCAGCAAAATCCGGATCTCATAGGTTTTGATACGAGGGAAATATACGTTAGCGATACAGGCAGATGGAAATCACGAGGATGCACGCAAAATTATTTTACTGAAAATAAGTCATGCTTAAATGACAGTAATTGAGTATCAGTAAGAAACAAAAAATTGTAGTACTGCGAGACTATTTATTTTGTACCGATTGTTATTTGAACTTTGAAATTGGCAGGAGGTAGAATGAAAAAAAACATCCCAAATAAGCGAGCGCCGCCACAAATACCATCACTTTAAAACCTGCTTCAACAGCTAAAATTGCAGCAAGGGACGCGCTGATAACTGAAATGCAACCATTGATTCCCCAGGCCCACGCAGTATTTCTTCCTTCGAGGCGGGACAAAAGGCGCAAACCTGTCGGAAAGGGCATACCCATCAGGAATGACGGAAACGTGATAACGACAAACGAGACAACAAGCTTTGCTACTGCGGGCCACCCGCTAATCGATTGCAGAAAAGGTGACAGGAAAAGAGCAAATAACAATAGAAGGCTGGTAATAAGCATCAATATTCGGCTTAATGCTGACCGGGTAAATTGAAGGCGTGATGAATAATAGCTGCCGGCTCCCGAAGCAATAAGCATGGCTGCGATCACCAATGCTGCGGCATAAACAGGGCTGCCAAAGAATAAAATGAATTGTTGCATCAGCACTATTTCAAAGAACATATATCCAATCCCAAGCCCACTGAAATATAGCCAGGTCCAAAACTTATAGCCGCCTTTCCAGCCAATTTTAAACAATGGTACAATAATGAGCAACAAAGCGAGCAACGAAAGCTGAAAAAAGGTCATGGCTGCAATAAGCCATCCTAATTCCAGGAAGGGAACTGATTGCGTGCCAAAAATAGCGGCCAACCGGGGTAGACTTTTCCACCGCAGGAATTGAGAAAAATAGGGCTTATCGTCTGTAGCCGGACGGATGTAAAAGTCATAGTCCTCATACAATTGCTGCCTGTTCGATGATAACAATTCATCCACATAAGAAAAGAATGAAGTGTCACTCATTTCATTATAAGCGGTGCGTTCCCCGGTTGCCAACCCCGGAAGAAGCAAGGGATCGAAATAAACCTTATTGCAAAAATGACGGATCGCAGATGTATCGGACGAAGAGAGCGGAGATTTTTTCAGCAGAAAACTTACGGTTCCCCAACTACGAATAGCAGCCAGGTGCGCACTTGCGGCACCCGGCTGGACAGTTTCAAGAAGTTCTGCGATCGTAGCGGTAACCTTCAACGGGTTGCGAAACGGATAATCCATCCATGTCGAAATACTGATTATTCCATCATCTTCAAGTAAGTCCCACATCTGTAAAAAAGCTTCTTTTGTGAGAATGTACTCCTCACGCATGGCGTAAAGACCGGCACCGCCGCCAAACGCTCCAACAACAGGAAGCAGTATCAGGTCATATTTTTTCCGGACGCTGGACAGAAACGTACGGGGTTCAGTGATATGAACATTCACTTCAGGGTGAAAGTAAAGCGAGTCACTATCATTAGCAAGCTCATGAAACAAAAGCCTGCTTACGGTTTGATGAGGTTCAACCGCATCGATGCTCGTTGCTCCCCTGCTGAGCGCGTGAGAGACATATAATCCTGTACCGGCATGTAATACCAAAACTTTTTTCTGCGCCTTCACCAAATACGGCAACGCCATGGTAGTATAGTCGAGCAGGTGAAAACTATCCTTACGGCTCCATGAAACAAGCGGCCCAAACCAATCGCCATTATTGAAGACTTCCTTTTCGACGGGCACATCGCCACTAAAGACAAGGCTTAAACCGGGTGCATACCGCAGTGCATCTGCTGAAACGACTTCTACAAGTCCATAGGGACCTGGTCTTTTTAATGTAACTCTTGCGTTGGGTAAATTGAGAGTTCGGCTCAGGTTCTTGTATTCTGATAATGTAAGATCAACTGGCCTGATAATTTTATAAATCGTAAGCGCCATTGCCGACATGGCACAACAAATGATAACCCATTTGTTTTTTTGTGTCACGAGGATAGTCCCGGCTGCGATAGCCATTAACGCCATTACCACGGGTAGCGTATTTGGAAAAAAAAATCCTGCAAGCGCCGCGGTCAGCATTGCGCCAATGCCCGATCCGATAAGATTGGAAAAATAAAATTTACCAATTTCCTCAACATGCTTTACAAATATGATTCCGAGTGCAAGTGCACCAGAGAAAAAAGGAATAAAGAACAACAGGTAGTTAATAAACAAAGCCAACCACTGACTTTTATCTACAAAAAGCAACCAGGAATCAAAACGTGCCACGTCGCTTCTGCTGATCCATACAGCAATAATCATCAAAAGACCACTTGCAATCATCAGTAAGGGTAGCAACCTGTCGCTGTAATTAAGCAGCTTTTGCCTGAACAGTGACAGAAAGGTTCCCGCAGCGCCAAATCCTAACAACGCGATAGAAATTACCATATTGGCATAGTGATGCCATTGTACATAAGAAAGCAGCTGAATGATTGCAATCTGGTAGGCAATCAATGCCACGGACAATAACGCTGTAGCCATCATCAACCTTCTATCAAAGGAAAGCAGCCGGTTCATTGACTTCTTTTGAAGGGAACAAATCGAACAGGCATAAGGCTGGTAGTGCGGACTTTACCATCTTTTTTCTCGACAAGCATCAGCTGTTGCACCATGAATGGAGAGCCCACAGGAATGATCATCCTGCCGCCTTCCTTCAACTGCTCAATCAACGGTGGGGGAACGTGTTCGGCAGCAGCCGTCACCACAATGGCATCAAACGGCGATTTATCTTTCCAGCCATAGTAACCATCGCCAGTTTTTACAGTGACATTTTTATATGTGAGTTTGTCCAGGCGGGTTTTAGCCTGGCTTGCTAATGAATCAATCAACTCAATTGTATAAACTTCTTTTACGATCCCCGAAAGTATGGCAGCCTGGTAACCCGATCCTGTGCCAATCTCCAACACCCGGTGGGTTGGTTGCGGTTTTATAAGCTCAGTCATAAACGCAACGATATATGGCTGGGAAATGGTTTGCCCATAGCCGATTGGTAGTGGCCGGTCATCATAGGCGTCTCCAAGGCTATTTGCCGGTACAAATAAGTGGCGTGGTGTTTTTCGCAGGGCTGCGAGTGTTGCCGGATCTTTAACCCCACGTTTTTCAATCTGTGACTTTACCATCTCGTCACGTTGCTTCTCAAAATCCTGTTGTTTGCGAAAGATGAAAAGCCATAAAGCCAATACTAAAAGTGATGCTACTTTCATACATAAAAGTTGAAATAGCAGGTTAGTTTATGGATGAGAACGTTGAGAATGGCCCGTATTAGTCGCCATACAAAATTAGCAAATTGAAAACGGTAGGTTTGGTTTAATTGTTATTTCATTTTCACGTCCCGTCGAGTTCAACAGTTCCTAAACCATTAACTTGTTTATTCAAAATCATCTTGACTCTTCTTTACACAAAAAAAAGCCCGTTTGCGGTGGCGAACGGGCTTAATGACGACAGGTTTAGATTAAGCGATCAGTGTTTTTCTAGTATCTGTACAAATCCGGCTTATACGGGCCTTCTTTCTTTATACCCAAATAATCAGCCTGGGCAGGTGTCAGTTCATCAAGCTCTGCAGCAATCTTGGATAAGTGCAAACGGGCAACTTTTTCATCCAGCACTTTGGGCAAGACATAAACTTTGTTTTCATAATTCTTATGGTTTTTCCAAAGTTCTATCTGGGCCAATGTCTGATTGGAAAAGGAATTGCTCATTACAAAGCTTGGATGACCGGTGCCACATCCCAGGTTTACAAGGCGGCCTTCGGCAAGTATGATGATGTCCTTATCATCAACGTTATAAATATCAACCTGCGGTTTGATGGTATCTTTCGTATGGCCATAGTTTTGATTAAGCCATGCAATATCGATTTCAATATCAAAATGACCAATGTTGCAGACGATAGCTTTATCTTTCATTTTTTTGAAATGGGCAGCCGTGATCAGGTCCCGGCAACCGGAAGCAGTAACAATAATATCAGCTTCCTTCACAGCGTCAATCATTTTCTTTACTTCAAAGCCATCCATGGCAGCCTGCAATGCACATATCGGGTCAATTTCCGTGACAATCACACGACAACCAGCACCGGAAAGTGACGCAGCTGAACCTTTACCTACATCGCCATAACCGCCAACTACAGCAACTTTGCCGGCAAGCATGACATCGGTGGCCCGCCTTATAGCATCCACAAGGCTTTCTTTGCAGCCGTATTTGTTGTCAAACTTGGATTTGGTGACGGAGTCATTCACATTGATGGCAGGGACGGGCAGCGTTCCCTTTGCCATTCTTTCGTAGAGGCGGTGCACCCCGGTAGTTGTTTCTTCACTGATTCCCTTTACGTGTTGTACAAATTCAGGGTATTTATCGAGTACCATATTGGTCAGATCGCCGCCGTCATCGAGTATCATATTAAGAGGGCGATCAGGTCCGCCAAAAAATAATGTTTGTTCGATACACCAATCGGCTTCTTCGATGCTTTGACCTTTCCATGCAAAAACGCCAATACCGGCGGCAGCAATGGCAGCCGCTGCATGGTCCTGGGTAGAAAATATATTGCAGGAGCTCCATTTTACTTCAGCACCGAGCGCGGTTAAAGTTTCAATCAACACGGCGGTCTGAATGGTCATGTGCAGGCAGCCTGCAATTCTTGCTCCTTTTAATGGCTGGGAAGGCCCAAATTCAGCACGGATTGACATCAGGCCCGGCATTTCCGCTTCGGCTAGTCGTATTTCCTTGCGACCCCATTCGGCCAATGAAATATCCGCTACTTTGTATGGAAGAGCAAAATCAATGGATTTAGTTACTGTTGACATATTTGGTTTTATTATTTCGGCGGCAAAGGTAAGTTTAATGAGCTAATCCTGCAAAAGGTAATACACACGGAGTGAGCAAAATTTGTCTTCTGTTCCCTGTTTAGATGATAAAAAATCGCCAATCGGGGCTTACCTTAAATTGTTTGAATATTAATAATTAACGCTAATTTTAAGACTATAAACTGAAATCATGTATACATACGAAACAGTATCTGAAGCTGTCAATGATCTTAAAAAAAGAGGGTTTACGATGGACTTCGCCCTGGACGAGAATTGTATTGTTTGCCACGACGATCAGTTCGACCCCGATAATTTTGAGATTATGGAAGTGTATCGGTTTGAAGGAGACAGCGATCCCGGAGATGAAGCCGTGGTATATGCAATAGAAAGCAACAAGGGTCATAAAGGCGTTCTTGTAAACGGGTATGGACCGTCTTCTGAAAATATGAGCACGGAAATGGTAAAAAAACTACACATCCACCATGCAGGTTAGCATAAAAAAATCCTGTCTTCCGTATACCGCCTATTTGTTGTCAGTTCTCGTGTTCCTGCCTTTCGGCTTATTGGGCCAGAAAAAGGATACTCTGCGACTCGCTTGTTTATTGGATCATGCTATTGAAGCCCCACAGGAAAAGCCAACCGCCAATTCGGGTCCAGTCGAATTAAAAATAGTATTAAGCAGTCCTACCGATACATTGGTAAAAGCCTGTACAGATGCCCGCGTCAGCAGTGTACAAAAAAGTGACGATGGGAAATGGGAAGTCGTGTTCTTTCAAAAGGATTACTGGTTTTGGCTATCGGGCCTCACTAAAGCGTACGTAACAAAGAACCAGAAAGTAAAAACCGGCCAGGCCCTCGGATACCTTGAACCCGGTGACCAGGTAGAGTTGCTGTTATACGATTTTGAAACGCCTATTGATCCCAGGAAATACATGAATTGTCGGCAGTAGGCTTTTTTGAAATTCGAATTTCAAAATTCGAATTTCGAAATTTAGCCTTTAAGCTTCTTTTCCATCACATAATCATTCATAAAATATCCGTTGCCAATATCGATGTCTTCTTCGCGGATCACGACGAAACCCAGTTTTTCATAAAACAACTTTGCATTGTTATTACGGTTCACATTTAGCTGCAATGCCATAGCTCCGACCTGTTTTATGGCCTTAATGACCTCATCAATTATGAAACGACCTGTGCCTTTTCCCTGTTGCGATGGAAGGACATAGATCTTGTGAAGTTTATAAACTTCCGGCTCTGTCTTGCTGAAAGCAGCAAAGCCGGCCGGTTGAACGTCCTCATAAATAAGGATGAACTCAACACCCTGTTCTATTTCTGTTTTTAATTTTTGCTCGTTGTAGAACAAACCGAGCATATATTCCAGTTGATCTTTCGATAAAATTTGGCTATAGGTTTCAGGCCAAATCTCGTAAGCCATATCACGAATCAGGCTTGCATCTGCAGAACTGGCTTTGCGAATCGTCATACGTTAAAGCGAAAAAGTTAGAAATATACACTTCAAAGCTCGAAATTCGAATTTTCGTATCCGAACTTGAAATTATGCGGAACTGCATCCGGATGCAAAACTCTGACCAAATGTTCTAATCATGGGTTCCAAATTTTTAACAGCGGAATGGCGTAAACTCGCACTGGCAAATTATGTAGTCAACCCTGAAATTCTCCTGAAGTATTTGCCTTACAAAACAGAATTGGACAGCTGGAATGGCAAAAATTATCTGAGTCTTGTGGGGTTTCGATTCATCAATACCAGGATTAAAGGAATACCCGTTCCATTTCACCGGCATTTCGAAGAAGTTAATCTTCGTTTTTACGTGCGCTATAAGACCGGGTGCGGCTGGAGAAGAGGAGTCACTTTTTTACGGGAGATCGTTCCCAAAAGGTCATTGTCTTTTGTCGCAAATTCAATTTTTCGGGAGAAATATGTGACGATGCCAATGAAGCATCAGTGGGAAGAAAGGGACAACCTGCTTCAGATCTCTTATTCATGGAAACAAAATCAAAAGTGGAACACACTTAGCCTCGTGGCCACTCCAACCCCGGGTGAAATATTGCCTGGCTCAGAAGAAGAGTTTATTACTGAACATTATTGGGGCTATACTCCAATTAATGCAAGCCTTTGTTCAGAATACGGTGTAGAGCATCCGCGTTGGCAGCAATACAAAGTAAACGATTTCAAGATTGACGTAGACTTCGGCGAAGTATATGGTTCCCAGTTTAATTTTCTTACCAATCAGGCTCCTGATTCAGTCATGCTTGCAGAAGGGTCGGAAATTGTGGTGCGTTCTTCCCGCAGAATAACGTAGCCGTAATTTTATTTGAACCTGGTTCGGCAAGAAATTTTGTCGGGTCTTCCTGCAATTTTTTATCGTTCGGACGACAAATTTTCATTGCCTGCGGGACAAAATTGCGTTGGCACACAAGTTGAATTCCGACATTCTGAAAAATTATCTTTTTAACCATAAAACAGGAGGTAATTATGTCACTCGTAAAAAAGAACGGAAGCCGTTTAAATGCATTGCCTATGCTATTTGATGACTTTTTTAGCCGGGAAATTTTCGATTGGAAGAATTCAAATTTTTCCAATACAAGCACAACTATTCCGGCCGTTAACATTAAAGAAACACCGGAGCATTACGAAGTTGAGGTTGCTGCCCCTGGCATGACTAAAAAAGATTTTAATCTTGAGCTGGATGGAAACATTTTAACGATCAGCTCTGAAAGGCAGAGCCAGAGAGAAGAAAATGAAAGTGAAAGGTATTCACTCAGGGAGTTCAGCTATCAATCGTTCCAAAGAACATTCACCTTGCAAAAAGAGGTGGTCGACGTTGAAAAGATCGAGGCGAAGTATGAAAACGGTATCCTCAGGCTCTTAATTCCCAAAAAAGAAGAAGCCAGACAAAAACCACCCAGACAAATTCAGATTGCTTAACCCTAAGGAGTTTATTTTTTTAAAAAGTTGCCGGCAGGCAGCTTTTTTTGTTGCAGGTTGTTTTATGTAATAAGAACGATCGAATAGTCTTGGAAATGCTGCTACTCGGCCAATACGGTGATGTAAAGTTCAGCCTCGAGCCACTGAAATTTAACACTATTTCAAATGTCAGTTTGTTTAAATACCATGGGACCTATGACGGTTCGGGTTTCGAGTCCAAACCGGTAAGACAGGAGCGGCGCATCCAGTTTATGACCGACATTTCGCTGCTTGCGTTTGTCGGCAACCGGTTGAGAATGTCATTTTCGAGGGCCCTGCCATCCTGCACCGAAAATTCCTCCAGCGTTGAGCCGTAGAAATTGATAAGAAAAAGTACCTGGTCTCCATTAAACCGGTCAAAGGCTCTTCTGCTCGGCTGCCCGGTAAACACATGTTTCTTATCATCCGTACTCCACGTGTAATGAGTGCCGGCCATGTCCTCCTTTTTAAAATACATAAACATGAATTTTGATAATATTTAGTTCGATAACGCAGTATATAATCAAATGGCACAGGCAGCGAAGGCACCAAGGGTCAAATTATTAATTCAAAAAATTTAAACTTGCCTGGAGTCGGATAAATCACAGGGAGGTCCATTTTCCAATTACTTCCTTTCAAAATTGGTGGGTAAGGGAATTTTATGTTCGGTCCAACGATCTTGTAATTGCGGAGAATCAGAAAACAGTTTGCCAGCTCAAATTGCTATCCATCCCATACGTGACCAGTCAGCATGGCTGACCTTGTCCAGTAATCTCCAATCAGGCAAGGTTTTCAGGAATTTCTTTTCAACCAGTTCCGGGGACGAAAAAATGTCAACTATTCTTTTACCCAATTTCCACAGCGGATTCAGATCCCTGTCAGTAAGGGTGTAACCATAGTAGGTGTATTGCATAAGGTTAGAGTCTCGTGGGTCTTGATTTAATGAACCCTTCGAAATATAAGCAAAAAGATAAAGTAAGCGATTTGTAAATCTGCTGATGGTCAGACGCCATTCACAGCTTAGCGGAGCCGGATAAAGGTGTGCATAAATAAGAACCGGTATCAAGCAAAGATTTAAGAACAGGAGAATAATTAACATGTTTGAAGCATCACTATTACAATATAACGACGACAACAAGGTAACGTTAATAACCGGTAATACCTGAATAATGTCATATTTAGGGAGAGTATTAACACGGAGAATTCGCAACACCAGTTACCACCGGATAAAAATTGACCAAGCAAAGGGTGTCTTGAGTCATTTGTGGCCTTAGAAGATTGAAATAAATGAGTCTGGGGTGGTCTAAACGCCATGCTTCTAAAGCCCCATCTTTTTCCTCAAATTGGCATCAATGGCATCCAGGAACTCTTCGGTATTCAGATAGTTGTCACCGTGTTTTACTTTATTACCATGAATGCACACCGCCAGGTCTTTTGTCATTTTTCCCTGCTCCACTGTTTCAATACATACGTTTTCCAGCGCGTTGCTGAAATCAATCAATGGCTGATTCCCATCTAATTTACCACGAAATGCAAGCCCTCTTGTCCAGGCAAAAATGGATGCTATAGGATTAGTGCTTGTTGGTTTGCCTGCCTGGTGGTCGCGATAATGGCGCGTCACCGTACCATGGGCAGCTTCTGCCTCCATAGTTTTACCATCTGGTGTTATCAGAACTGACGTCATCAGCCCCAATGAGCCAAATCCCTGTGCTACGGTATCACTCTGCACATCGCCATCATAATTTTTGCAGGCCCACACAAAATTGCCATTCCATTTCAATGCACTTGCCACCATGTCGTCAATTAACCGATGCTCATAAGTTATACCAGCCGCATCAAATTTTGCTTTGAATTCATTCTGATATATATTCTCGAATATATCCTTGAAGCGGCCATCATATTTTTTGAGAATAGTATTTTTTGTAGACAAATACAAAGGCCACTTTTTATTGAGAGCCATATTGAAACAACTCCTTGCGAACCCCATAATACTTTCATCGGTATTGTACATGGTTAGCGCGACTCCGTCGCCTTTGAAATTAAATACTTCAAAAGTTTGTGGCTCGCCACCACCTTCGGGAGTGAAGGTCATGGTGAGTTTGCCCTTTCCTTTGATGACCGTATCTGTGGCGCGGTACTGGTCACCAAAAGCATGGCGGCCAACTATGATCGGCGCGGTCCAGTTAGTCACGAGGCGCGGAATATTGCTTATCACAATAGGCTCACGGAATACTGTTCCATCAAGGATATTACGGATCGTGCCATTGGGACTTTTCCACATTTGCTTCAGGTTAAACTCTTTCACTCTCGCTTCGTCCGGGGTGATCGTGGCACACTTAATACCTACGCCGTATTCCTTGATGGCATTGGCGGCGTCAATAGTAACCTGGTCATTGGTTTGATCGCGATACTCTATACCGAGGTCGTAATATTTTATGTCTAACTCTAAATAAGGAAGGATGAGCTTGTCTTTTATGAACTTCCAGATAATCCTTGTCATTTCATCGCCATCCAATTCAACCACCGGGTTTGCTACTTTGATCTTTTGCGCCATAAAGCTCTTTTTAAGTTTAATATTCAATGAACTGCGAAATCCGCAGGGTCGCAAATCTACAATATATTATAAGTATTTTATCCACCTTCGGACGTGCAAAACAAAAAACATGACACGGGAAATTTTAAACCCTGATTGATTTTGATCAACATTTTTACGTATCTTTTCTATGCCTTCAACTACTATGGATATTACCAGGCTTTTCTTCGAATTTATTAACAAGTTTGTGAGCTTTTCGAATGAAGAATTCGAACACCTGATCACGCCCATTCTGAAAGTAAGACGCTATGGGAAAAAGGAATGCCTGATTAAATCGGGTGAAGTAGAACAGTACTTTAATTTTGTAATTAAAGGTCTGATCAGGAAATATTACAAAAAAGGTAACCACGAAATCATCACACAGATATCTACCGAAGGGCAAATAATCATGAGCCAGCAGTCTTTCCTGGGACGTATGCCATCCGAATATTATATCGAAACTATTGAACCTTCTGTGGTTGTTTCGATCAGGCACGACCATTTAGATGAACTGTATAATAAGTCAAAGAAAACGGAACATCTGGGCAGACTTGTAGTGACTTATATGATGGTGATCAGTGATCGCTGGCAAATGCAAATGGTGAAAATGACTCCGCGGGAGCGATTTATCAATTTTGTGTCTAAGAATCCGGAACTCATGCAGAGGGTGCCTCAAAAATACCTCGCGAGCTACCTTAATATCAAACCTGAAACATTTAGCCGTTTTAAACACCTGCTGCGTAATCATTCTAAGAATCATGTGACCCAGTAATTTCGAATTTCGTCCCGATGGTTATCGGGATTAGAATCCGGACTTTTTGTTCCTGGGCAATTAGCATTTTTCAATATTCGTCACAAGTGTACAACGAGGACCGGGATTTTTAATTCATGTCGTACGTAGTTTATTGTTTCTCCGTAGAGCCAGTCCTTGAGACCGGTATGTCCGTGTGCGCCGACCACCAGCAGATCGCTTTGCGTTTCTTTTACTATGCGCACGATTTCTTTCCCACGATGGCGGAATCCTAGTATACCTTCAGCTTCATATCCTTTATCGCTTAACTGGCTCACAAAAAAATCAAGTCGTTCCTGATCTTTGTTCGTTTCATAATCGTCAGTTTCAGTGCCGAGCAAAATACTGGTGGCGGTTTCAACAATGTGTATCAATACAAACCGGCTTTCGCTGTTTGCTTGTCCAATCCCAGATGCCAGCAGTTTGAAATCATTCTCGCTAAAATCCAGGGCCAGCGCTATCTTTTGATACCTTGGTATATCCAAATTTTGAAGGCCAGGCAAGTCGGGGTGCATTTGGATTGACGCTATTTTGTCGCGTTTGCTCATCAGTGGATAAATTACCGAGTAAATCAGCAGGGCAACAAACGAAAGTCCTGCAAATACAATGATAACCTTAACGATTATATTATCAGAGTCTACAAAGAAACGGATGGCTGCTTCAGTCAGCATTTTTAAATTCAGATAAACGAGTATTGAAGCTACTGCCCATGCAATAAATTGAAGAATCGGCTTAATGGCAAATCGGCCCATTGTTTTTTTATCACTCACAAAATGAATAAGCGGAATTACCGCAAATCCCAGTTGCAGACTGAGCAGCACCTGGCTAAATACCAGGAGGCTGTCAACCTTGTCCTCACCGAAAATCGCAATTACGATGATAGCCGGAACAATGGCCACAAGCCGGGTGATAAGCCTGCGCATGATCGGGTTGATCCGCAATCGCAGGTAGCCTTCCATAACTATTTGTCCGGCCAGTGTTCCTGTAACTGTGGAGCTTTGCCCGGATGCAATCAATGCTACTGCAAAAAGGGTGGAAGCGATCGTCGAGCCAAGCATAGGAGACAAAAGCTCATGCGCCTGTCGTATTTCTGCGACGTCTGTTTTACCGGTTTGAAAGAATAAGGTTGCTGCCAGAATCAGAATAGCAGCATTGATCAGGAAAGCTATATTTAATGCGATTGCACTATCGATGAAGCTATATTTTAAAGCCTGCCTGATACCCTGGTTTGTTTTTTTAATCTTCCTGGTCTGTACAAGGGCTGAATGCAGGTACAAATTATGGGGCATAACTGTGGCCCCGATTATGCCAATGGCGAGATACAATGCAGTCTCAGCAGGAAGCGCACTGGTTATTTTTTTCGCTTCGTAAAATTCTTTTGCGTCCGGCAGGCTTGGAATAAATCCGGTGAGTATGTCATGAAGGTTCGGGCTCGCCATAATTATGTTGACCAGGAAGCAAATCCCAATTACGACAATCAACCCAATGATAAAAGCTTCCATCTTCCGGATACCGAGACGTTGCAGGTAGAGCAATAAGAATGTATCTAACACCGTAACCGACATCCCCCAAATCAGCGGCAATCCCGTAAGCAATTGAATCCCGATCGCCATTCCAAGAATTTCGGCCAGGTCGGTAGCAGCGATCGCAATCTCAGCCAGGATCCACAAAATGAAGTTCATTTTCCTGGGATAGGTTTCACGATTAGCTTGTGCCAGGTCCCTGCCTCTCACAATACCAAGTCTGGCACTGAGACTTTGGAGTAACAAGGCCATCAGGTTACTCATCAGCAATACCCACACAAGCGAATAACCGTACCCGCTGCCCCCGGCCAGGTCAGTTGCCCAGTTACCCGGATCCATATAGCCTACGCTAACTAAATAAGCCGGACCGAAAAAGGAAAGGATTCTTCGCCAGGCCGGCTTATTGAAATTAGTTGTATCAACGCTCTGGTGTACTTCGCCCAACGAAGCGTTAGAATCGTTTCTAAAAGCCATACTTTACAAAAATATTTTTAGCCAGTTGATAACTGATATTGACCGAGGTGCGGTCACTGGCTGCCTTTCGCGGCTGCCGCAATTTAATCTCCATGGAATGATCGTAACTGAATTTCTTTTTGACTTCAACTTTGGTCCCAATGGCAATTCTTTTATGACCCAGCAAATCAAGCATCTCACTGGATTGATCGCTGACATAACAGACCACAGCGGACGTATTCAATGGAAGGTCGGCAAGACATATTTGCTTGCTGGTTTCGATTTTCCCTGAAGCATCCGGTATCGGATCACCATGTGGATCAAAGCGGGGAAAATCTAAAAATTCGTCCAGTTTGTCGATTAATTTCTTGCTGCTTACATGTTCGAGATGTTCGGCGACTTCGTGCACTTCCTCCCAACTGAATTTTAATTTTTCTGCCAGGAAATATTCCCATAGCCGATGACGGCGAATAATCACCAGAGCTGCTTTTCTCCCTTCTTGTGTAAGCGTAAACCCATGATAAGCCTGGTAGTTAACCACTTTTTTAGCGCTCAATTTTTTCAGCATATCCGTAACAGAAGCGGGTCTTGTTTGCAATTCTGCCGCGAGTTCATTGGTGGTGACTATACCGTCCCGCTGCAAATGAAAGATCGCCTTTATGTAATTTTCTTCGCTGGTGGAATAATTCAACACAACTAAATTTATTTTTAGGCAAATCTAAATTATAAGGCCGATAATTCAAAATTTCTATTGATGATGAACACAAAACGCTTAATTTGCCACTCAATATCAATTTCATGAAGTTGTTTTCGCGGTATCATTTGTTGCTGATTGTTTTGATCCTGATGTTGGCGTGCAAATCAAAAAAAACAAATCTTTCTGGAGAAGACCCGGTAGAAGTTGGTGATTTTATTGATTTTTTCCCCGATGTCAAACTTCCTTTCATGGTGGCGGATAGCAACTTGTTGAAAAAGGAAAATGATTCGTTGCTCATCAGCTATAAAGTATTCAGCCAGTTTGTGCCGGATTCGGTGACCACAAAAATTTTTGGAAAGAATGGAAGGCCGAAAATTTATCCAATGGGAAAAGCCGGCGGAACGGAAACATATCTTTTTGCCAAAGCTCTTTCAGGAAACAAACGGGTAGCAATGCTGGTTTGTTTTGATAAAAAAGATCAGTTCATAGCGGCAATGCCGCTGCTTTCACTGGATCAATCAGCAAATACCCAGCAAACAGGCACAGTGGACAGTCGTTTTACAATTACACGCGCTGTAATCCGAAAAAATCCTGATGGCAGGATCAGTGACGGCAGCGAAGTATTTGTGTTAAATAGCGCCGCACAAACTTTTATGCTTATCATGACCGATGCCCTTGATGACAAGGCCACGGAACTTATTAACCCGATTGATACAGCTTCCCGCAAACAGAAATTCACCGCCGATTATGGCAGCGGTAAAATGAACCTGGTCTCAATTCGGGATGGGAGAAAAAGCGACCGGCTCAGTTTTTTTATCCATTTTGAAAAAGACCAGGGGGAATGTACAGGAGAACTAAAAGGCGAAGCGATCATCAAATCGGCATCCGTGGCCGAATATCGGGAGCCAGGGGATCCGTGCGTAATGCGCTTTAGTTTTACATCTTCAGCAGTTACTATAAAGGAGGTGGAAGGATGCGGATCACGGCGAGGGTTACGTTGCTCCTTCGACGGGGTATACCCGCGCAAGAAGGAACAAAAAGGCAAAGCCGGTAAAACAAAATCGAAGTCCGGGAAATAAGGTTGCCAAATATTCATTGCCAAATACTTAGACATTTTCAAATTAAATTTTATCTTGTGACTCCCTGTAAAAAAACACAGTATGAGTTTTACAAAGTATTCTGTTCCCTATACGGTTGACCCTAATTATTCCAAACGCGTAGCCTATTTCTCGATGGAGTTCGCGGTCCATCAGCCGCTAAAAATCTACAGCGGTGGTCTCGGGTTTCTCGCAGGATCGCATTTGCGCAGCGCTTATGAGCTAAAACAGAACCTGATTGGTATTGGCATTCTCTGGAAATATGGCTATTACGACCAGGAACGCAACCAGGATCAAACTCTTGATGTCGCCTGGAATGAAAAACTGTATAGTTTTCTCGAGGACACAGGTTTAAAGTTTCAAATCAATGTACATGAGCACCCGGTTTGGATCAAAGTTTACTACCTGAATCCGGAAACCTTCAAGTCGGCCCCATTATTTCTGTTGTCAACCGATATTCCTGAAAATGATTACGTTTCACAGACTATTACACACCGCCTTTACGACGCCAACGTAGCAACAAAGGTCGCGCAATACATTTTGCTGGGAGTTGGCGGCGCCAAGCTGATTGACGTCCTGGGTTTTAACCCTGATCTCTATCATCTGAATGAGGCCCACGGACTGTCAGCCGCGTTTTACCTGTACAATAAGTATCACAATAAGATTGACGAGGTAAAAAAGAGGTTGGTATTTACTACTCACACCCCGGAGGAAGCAGGCAATGAAAAGCACGACATTTTCCTTTGCCACAAGATGAGTTATTTCTGCGGACTTACCATTGACGAAGTAAAGAAGCTGACTAATAATACAGACGATGCTTTCAACCATTCCCTTGTGGCATTGAGGTTTGCCCATATTGCTAACGGTGTGTCAAAACTTCACGGGGTCGTGTCCAGGGCAATGTGGAGCAGGTATGACGGGATTTGCCCGATAATTTCAATCACCAATGCTCAGAACTGGCGTTATTGGGCCGACAAGCAACTGTACAGGTTCAAGGAAGCCGGCGATGATTATGGAATGGATGACAGAAAAAAATACCTGAAAAAAAGGGCTTTTGATATCGTTGCGGACCAGACGGGGAAAGTATTTAACCCGGATACCTTTACCATTGTTTGGGCACGCAGGTTTGCCGGTTATAAGCGCGCCGGGCTCATCACGACAGACGAAAAGAGGTTCAAGAAATTATTGTCAAACTCAAAGTACCCGGTCCAGGTAATCTGGGCCGGAAAACCTTACCCCGTTGATCATCCTGCCATAAGTGAGTTTAATCAACTCGTTTACCTTAGCAAAGAATTTAAAAATATGTCGGTCCTTACCGGCTATGAGCTCACGCTTTCGAAAAGGTTGAAACAGGCTGCTGACTGCTGGCTCAATAATCCGCGGGTTCCTCGGGAAGCATCGGGTACAAGTGGTATGACAGCGGCAATGAACGGGGCAGTAAATTTTTCAACCGATGACGGCTGGATTCCCGAATTTATCAATCATGGACATAATGGCTTTGTTGTGCCGAAGGCAGACTATGCAAATATGGCTACCCATGAACAGGACGAATATGACCTGAACAAGCTATATGACATCCTTGAAAAGGAAATTTTGCCCTTGTATTACGATAACTACAATACATGGCGACAGGTCATGAAGAACGGAATGGAAGATGTTCGACTCCAGTTTGACAGCAACAGGATGGCACACGAATATTATACTTTCTTGTACAAGTAAAGGATGATACCGGATGTTGGATTCTGGATTCTAGCATCCAGAGAATTCTTCCAGCAACTGAGCCACATTTTTCGTCACAGGGAAATAGCCAACCAATTTATTGATCACACTTTCAACAAGCGCATCCGGGCACGAAGCGCCGCTTGTAACCAGAATTTTCAACGGATTTTTTGCCGGTAACCAGGCCGCCGTTAGCATCTCCTTTTTCGTATGAAAATTAAAATGCAGTATATCCGTTCCCGATAATATTTTTTCTTCATCGCAGATAAAATAAGTGGGAAGGCGCCGTTCACACAATTCAACAAGATGAGATGTATTAGATGAATTGTAGCCTCCAACTACGATGGCGAGATCAGCTTTTGTTTCGAGCATGCCATTTACGGCCGTCTGGTTATCATTCGTAGCATAGCATAGCGTATCTCTTGTGTCGGCAAACCGTTCCTCAATTGTTGACTCATCCAGGCGATAATGTTTCATCATAACCTGTTTGAGGAAATCAGCTATGGCTTGGGTATCACTGGCCAGCATCGTCGTTTGATTCACGACACCAATCCGCTCCAAATCATTATTTACATCAAAGCCATCAGAATATCGCCCTTGAAATTCGGTATAAAATTGAGAAAATGATTTGACGCCAGTAATATAGCCCGCAAGTTCTTTAGCCTGTTGCATGTCATTTA
>Ga0207675_100000434_pt1 | contig 40583 bp, 35 predicted proteins | sample KBSSwiS42_FD_184305 | JGI IMG/M metagenome (GOLD analysis project Ga0207675, IMG submission 184305) | Switchgrass rhizosphere microbial communities from Kellogg Biological Station, Michigan, USA - KBS Switchgrass S4-2 (SPAdes) (version 2) | ecosystem: Host-associated > Plants > Roots >...
GGTGGCGGTGCAGGGCGTCATGGGGTGGTTATAGCGCGAAAGGGGGCGGGGGTGCGAATGGAACGGGCTCTGTGGTGTCTTGGCCGAAGGTTACGAAGGTTACGGGGTGGACAAATTAATCCGCTTTTGGGGGAGAGGGTCGCTGCACCTCCCGTCACTCTGGGGATGGGTTTGATCCTGTCCGATGAGAAAGAGCCTTGGCCTGTGTGTGCGCAAGCACTGGCATGGGTGACGAGGTGTAGGACAGAGGGATGCTAACCTCCTCTCCCTTCCAGGGAGGGGAGAGGGAGGCGCCCGCGATATCGTTGAATGTTCGCTAACCCCAGCCTTACGCCGCGACGAGTTCGAGCGCCTCGCTGGCTTCCACCCAGCTGAGTTCCGCCGCTTCGATGGCGTCTTCCAGCTCGGCCCGGCGCTTCATCAGCTCGGACACGGTTGCACCCTTTTCCTGCGGGCCTGCCGACGCCGGATCGAACAGCGCCGCATCGATGCGCGACCGGGTGGCGGTGAGGTCGGCGAGCAGCTTTTCGCTCCGCTTCAGCTCCATCTGCAACGCCTTGTAGCGGTCGCGCGCTTCGGCGGCGGCGCGTTTGTCGGCCTTGCGGTCGGCTTTGCTGCCGCCTTCGGGGCGCCCCGAGCCGGGACCCTTGCCCAATACGAAGTCGGTATAATCCTCCAGCGAGCCGCCATATTCCTGCGCGCGGCCGTCATCGACCAGCACCAGCCGGTCGGCGACCAGCTCGATCATGTGGCGGTCATGGCTGACGATCACCACCGCGCCCGAATAGCTGTTGAGCGCCTGCACCAGCGCCTCGCGCGAATCGACGTCGAGATGGTTGGTCGGCTCGTCGAGGATGAGGAGATGCGGCGCGTTGCGGGTGATCAGCGCGAGGGCGAGGCGCGCCCGCTCGCCGCCCGACAGGGAGCCGACCTTCTGGATCGCCCGGTCGCCCGAAAAGCCGAAGCGCCCCAGTTGCGCGCGCACGGCGCCCTGGGTGGCGCCTTTCATCTCGCGGGTCATATGTTCGAGCGGGGTGTCGCCGGTGTCCAGCTCCTCCACCTGATACTGGGTGAAATAGCCGACGCTCATCTTGCCGGACGCGTTCATCGCGCCTTCCATGGGCGTTAGCTGCGCGGCGAGCAGGCGGGCGAGCGTGGTCTTGCCATTGCCGTTCTTGCCGAGAAGGGCGATCCGGTCGTCGGGGTCGATGCGCAGGTTCAGGCGCTGCAGGATCGGCGTTTCATTATAGCCGACCGCTGCCATGTCGAGCGTGATCAGCGGCGGGCGCAGCTCCGGCGGATTGGGGAAGGCGAAGGACAGGCTGGGGTCCTCCAGCGCGGCGGCGATGGGCTGCATCCGCGCCAGCGCCTTGGCGCGGGACTGGGCCTGCTTGGCGGTGCTGGCGCGCGCGCTGTTGCGGGCGACATAGTCCTGCAGCTTGGCGCGTTCGGTCGCCTGCTTCTCCCTCGCGGATTCGAGCTGGGCGAGGCGCTCGGCCCGCTGCCGCTCGAACGCGTCATAGCCGCCCGGATAGAGCGTCACCTTGCCGCCCTCAAGGTGGAGGATATGGTCGACGACATTGTTGAGGAGGTCGCGCTCATGGCTGATCACCAGGATGGTGGCGCGATAGTCCTTGAGGAAATTCTCCAGCCACAGCGTCGCTTCGAGGTCGAGATGGTTCGACGGCTCGTCGAGCAGCAGCAGGTCGGGCGCGGAGAACAGCAGCGCGCCCAGCGCCACGCGCATCTTCCAGCCGCCCGAATAGCTGTCGAGCGGGCGGTTCTGCATCTCCTCGTCAAAGCCGAGGCCGACGAGGATGCGCCCCGCGCGGGCGGGGGCGCTATAGGCGTCGATGGCGATCAGCCGCTCGTGAATGTCGCCCAGCCGGTGCGGCTCGTGGCAGGTCTCCGACTCGGCGAGCAGCGCGGCGCGCTCCGTGTCGGCGGCGAGGATGGTCTCGAACGGGGTCGCGGTGCCGCTCGGCGCCTCCTGCGCGATATAGCCCATGCGGGTGCCGCGCGGCATGTCGACGCTGCCGTCGTCGGGATCGATCTGGCCGATGACCGCCTTCATCAGCGTGGACTTGCCCGCGCCGTTGCGGCCGATCAGGCCGACGCGCGCGCGGGGCGGCAGCGAGGCGCTCGCGCGGTCCAGGATCGTGCGCCCGCCCAGGCGAACCGTGATATCGTTGATTGTCAGCATCGCGCGCCGTTAGCACAGTATCGCGCATGTTTGGACGTTTTTTCGGTGCCGCCCCGGCGCGAGTGGCGTAAGGCCGCCGATATGGACTTTCAGGATCTTCTCGTCCGCTATTTCGGACAGGCCGATATCGACCTCGTCGCGCCCGAATCGCTGGAGGCGGGGCTGGAGCGAATCAGGGTCGACTTCGGGCTGGAACGCGACTCCGGGCACCGTTTCGGGCTGTGGACGCTGATGTACATGCTGGGCAATGCGCCGGACCTCGATGTTGCGTTCAAGGACGCGGCGGATCGGGAGGCGGCGCGCGATTTCATGGATATGGTGGATCGGCTGGGATGACGATTTAGGATCAGGATGCCTCAAACCCCGCGATCACCTCGAGAAACGCGCGCCCATAGGCCTCCCGCTTGCGCGCGCCGACACCGGTGATGTGGGCGAGGTCGGCGTCCGAGCGGGGCCTTTTCAGCGCCATTTCGCGCAAGGTGCTGTCGTGGAAGATGACATAGGGCGGCACGCCCGCTTCCTTGGCGAGGTCGCGGCGGCAGGCGCGCAGGGCCTCGAACAGCGGATCGTCGACCGGATTGGCCTCGGCATTGCGGCGGCCGCGCCGGACCTTTGCGGGGGGCAGGACCAGCGATATCGTCTCCTCGCCGCGCAGGAACGGGCGCGCAGCGGGGCCGAGCGTCAGCCCGCCATGCTCGTTCGTCTCCAGCGCGTCGCGCACCATCAGCGCGCGGGCGACAGGCTTGAGCAATGCGGCCTCCTCGCCCTCGACAATGCCGAAGACGGACAGGCGGTCATGCTGGCGCTGGACGATCTTGTCGTTGGACTTGCCGGTGAGCACCGCCTCGATGTGGCCGAGACCGAAACTCTGGCCAGTGCGATAGACCGCCGAGAGCAGTTTTTGCGCGGTCTGGGCGGCGTCGATGCTGGCCGGGGGCGAGAGGCAATTGTCGCAATTGCCGCAGAAGGCCGGCGGAGTTTCGCCGAAATGGCGCAGCAGCACCGCGCGCCGGCACGCCGCCGTCTCGACCAGCGCGCCCAGCGCCGTGATGCGGGTGCGCTCGCCCGGCTGGCGCGCGGGTTCCACTTCGCCGACGCGCTGGCGGGCGCGGGCGAAATCCTCCGCGCCCCATAAGAGCGTCGCCACCGCCGGATCGCCGTCGCGGCCCGCGCGGCCGCTTTCCTGATAATAGCTCTCGATCGACTTGGGCAGGCCGGCATGGACGACGAAGCGGACATCCGGCTTGTCGATGCCCATGCCGAAGGCGACGGTGGCGACCATCACCATTTCCTCGCTGGCGATGAAGGCGGCCTGGTTGCGGGCGCGGATTTCGGGCGGCAGGCCCGCATGATAGGGCAGCACTGGCCGCCCGTTGCGGCTCAGGCTCTCGGCCAGCTTTTCGGTGGCGGCGCGGGTCTGCGCATAGACGATGCCGGGGCCGGGCTGGGCGGCGAGGATATCGCCGACCTGCCGCCCCAGCCCGTCGCGCGGCTGCACGGCATAGCGGATATTGGGCCGGTCGAAGCCGGAGATGACCAGGCCATCGGCGGGAATGCCGAGCTGCGCCAAAATGTCGTGGCGGGTATGGTGATCGGCGGTGGCGGTGAGCGCGAGGCGCGGGACATGGCCGAAGGCGTCGAGCAGCGGCCGCAGCAGGCGATAGTCGGGCCGGAAATCATGGCCCCATTCGGAGACGCAATGCGCCTCGTCGATCGCGAACAGGCAGATGCGGGCGCGCTCGAGCAGGTTGCGGAAGCCCTCGCCGCTCGCCCGCTCCGGCGCCACGTAAAGGAGGTCGAGATCGCCCGCCACCAGCCGGTCCTGCGTCTCGCGCCAGTCTGCGTCGACCGAGGTGAGGCTGGCGGCGCGGATGCCGAGCGCGCGGGCCGAGCGGAGCTGGTCGTGCATCAGCGCGATCAGCGGCGAGACGACCACGCAGCAGCCGTCCATCGCCACAGCGGGCAACTGGTAGCAGAGCGACTTGCCCGCGCCGGTCGGCATGATGGCGAGCGTGTTCGCGCCTGCCAGCACCCGGTCGACCACCTGTTCCTGCACGCCGCGATAGGTTTCGAAACCGAAGATGTCGTGGAGGAGGGTGAGGGGGGCTGGGCGCATCGGGCGGCTATAGGGAGGACGTGGTGCGGGGGGAAGGGTGCGCTTGGTGGTTGTACATGCCCACCCGTGCCGTTCGCCCTGAGCGAAGTCGAAGGGCCGATCTGAGCGGAGGCGAAGACGCCTCACTGCGTTCGGCAGGCCCCTTCGACTTCGCTCAGGGCGAACGGGGGCTGGGTGATGGGCCGCCTACCCCTCGATCATATCCAGATACGCCACCACATCATTATCGGTCGCGATGAACAGCCCCTCCTGCACCGCCTCGGGCTGCTGGGCGGCGAGGGTGAGGGCCTCTATCAGTGGCCCGTAGAACAGGGTCGTCGCGCCGCCGCCTTCGACCTCGCCGTCGAGATGATAGAGCCGCACCGAGACGCTGCCGCCGGTCGAGCGCATCAGTCCTCGCCCTCCCGTTTGGCGCCATCGAGGGTGCGCGCCTGCCGGTCAGCATCAGCCTGCTGGACTGTCTTCTCGGCCTTGGACCGGCCGAATTTCGCGCGGTTTTCCGCTGCCTGCTCCTCGGCCTTGGTGCGGGCGCGAGCCTTGCGGGCCATGCGCAGGTTGATGATCTCGGCCATCGGTCAGCTTCCTTCCAGATGCACCGCGAGCCAAACCGTCGCGGGCGCGCTTTGTGTCCATGTCACGCGGTGGCGGACCCCGGCGGGGATCAGTGCCATATCCCCCGGCCGCAATTCGCGCTCCCCTTCGCCGTCGACCCACAGCCGCGCGGCACCGGCGAGCAGCAGCACCCATTCGTCATGGTCCTGATCATGGGGCGCATCCACCGGCGTCGTCTGTCCCTGCGACACGATCCGCTCGATCCGCACGCCGGGCCGCTCCAGCAGCAGGGTGAAGACCTCGGCGGCGGTCGCATCGGGCAGGTCGGTGAGGATGTTGGTCATTGTTCGACCATTATCGCAAAGCCGCGCCCCACGCACCTCTTGCATCCGGGCGGCCGACGGCGCATTTGCACCGCCCATGGATATGTCCGCGCATCGACGCATGGCCAGTCGCCCGGCAAGCCCTGCGAGCATCGCCCGCTGGCTGTTCGTGGTGGCGGGGCTGATCCTCCTCATGGTCGGTATCGGCGGCATCACGCGGCTGACCGAATCGGGCCTGTCGATCACCGAGTGGAAGCCGGTGACGGGCGCGATCCCGCCGCTGACCCATGCGGCATGGCAGGCCGAGTTCGACGCCTACCGGCACAGCTCCCAATATGTGCTGATGAACAAGGGCATGACCCTGGCCGCATTCAAGCACATCTATTTCTGGGAATATCTGCACCGGCTGATCGGGCGCCTGATCGGCCTTGCCTATGCGGTGCCGATGCTGTGGTTCTTTGTGCGCGGCGCGGTGCCGCGCGGCTATGGACCCCGGCTTGTGGTGCTGTTGCTGCTGGGCGGGGCGCAGGGCGCGATCGGCTGGCTGATGGTCAGGAGCGGCCTTGTCGACCGCGTCAATGTGGAGCCGGCGATGCTGGCCGCGCATCTCGGCATGGCGCTCCTGCTGATGGGCGCGGTGGTGTGGACGGCCTGCGACATGGCGGTGCTGAGCCGCAATCCGGCGGCGGGGCCCGGGCGGCTGACGCTGCCGGGAGGGCTCGCGCTGGTGGTGCTGTTCGTCCAGATCCTGCTGGGCGCGATCACCGCGGGACTGCGGGCGGGCTCCGTCTCCAACACATGGCCGCTGATGAACGACCGCTTCGTGCCCGAGGGCATCCAATGGTGGGGATCGTTGGCGCGGACGATCACCAGCGACCCCTATCTCATCCATTTTGTCCATCGCTGGTGGGCATGGGGCGCTGTGATCGCGGTCATCCTGATGGCCCGGGGCCTCCGAGCCAAAGGGGTGGGGGGTCTTTCCTTCGTCCTGCTGGCCTGCGTCGTTCTCCAGATTCTGCTCGGCATCGCGACGGTGGTGACGGGGGTCGCGCTGCCGATCGCCGTGGCGCATCAGGTCGTCGGCGCGACGCTGCTTGGCTTGGCCGTGGCGGGCGCACACCGGCTGGGCGCGCGATGAGCGAGGTGGTCATCGTCTATGCGCTCTTCGGCAGCCGGGAGGCGGCCGAGCGGGCGGCGCGCGATGCCGTCGACAGCCGGCTTGCCGCCTGCGCCAACATGCTCGCGCTCTGCCGGTCCTTCTATATCTGGGAGGGCACGCGGACCGAGGAGGACGAAATCCCGGTCCTGTTCAAGACCAATGTCGACCGCCGCGATACCCTGATGGCGCGGATCGCCGAGGGCCACGACTATGCCATACCGGCCATATTGAGCTGGCCGGTGGATGCCGCCCCGGACTATGCCCGCTGGGTGTTCGAGGCCACGCAGGTATTCTGATACCTTCCGGCAAAAGCGCCGTTTCTCTTGACTCAAGCGCATATTTACACGAAAGGGCTCGCATTGGCGGCGTCATGTCTGGCGCCGCTTTGCTGTTTTCGCCGCTACCGATTCGGTGGCGCGCGGTACGTGAGGGAGTAAACGAGCCATGAAGGCGCTCATGAAGACGACCAAGTCGGCGACGCCGGCAACGGTCGAGAAGAAGTGGCTGCTGATCGACGCCGAGGGTCTCGTCGTCGGCCGTGCCGCCTCGATCATCGCCAGCATCCTGCGCGGCAAGCACAAGCCGAGCTACACCCCGCATGTCGATTGCGGTGACAATGTCATCGTGATCAACGCGGACAAGGTGAAGTTCACCGGCAAGAAGATGACCGACAAGGTCTATTACAAGCACACCGGCTATGCCGGCGGCATCAAGGAAACGACGCCCGCCAAGATCCTGGACGGCCGCTTCCCCGAGCGCGTGCTGGAAAAGGCGATCGAGCGCATGATCCCGCGCGGACCGCTGGGCCGCGACCAGATGCGCAACCTGCGCGTCTTCGCCGGCACCGAGCATCCCCATGAAGCGCAGCACCCCGAAGTGCTCGACATCGCCTCGCGCAACCGCAAGAACAAGGTGGGTGCATAATGTCCGATACCGATAACCGCCAGTCCCTCGCCGACCTGGGCGCCATTGCCAGCGGCGCCGTCGCCGAAGCCGCGCCCGAAGCCGCTTTCATCCCCGCGCCGTCCGGTCCCCCGGCGCCGCTGCGTCAGCAGGAGATCGACCCGCAGGGCCGCGCTTATGCGACCGGCCGCCGCAAGGATGCCGTCGCCCGCGTCTGGATCAAGCCCGGCAGCGGCAAGATCATCGTCAACGGCCGCGACCAGGAAATCTATTTTGCCCGGCCGACGCTACGTCTGGTTCTCAACCAGCCGTTCACCGTCACCGAGCGTACCGGCCAATATGACGTGATCGCCACCGTCAAGGGCGGCGGTCTTTCGGGCCAGGCCGGTGCGGTCAAGCACGGCATCTCGCAGGCGCTCACCAAATATGAGCCCGCCCTGCGCAGCGCGGTCAAGGCCGAGGGTTTCCTGACCCGCGACAGCCGCACCGTGGAACGCAAGAAATACGGCAAGGCCAAGGCGCGCAAGAGCTTCCAGTTCTCCAAGCGTTAAGCTCGATCCACATCGAACACCGAAAAGGGGCCTTCACCGGCCCCTTTTTTGTGCCCGCCGCCGATCGAAGGCGCTATGACAGGTCGAGATCGAGCTGGATGGCTCCAGGACCTGATGACTTGACGTGGGATCACACCCATCCGTTCGTGTCGAGCGAAGTCGAGACATCCTGCGCGTCCGCCCTGCGGGCAGTCGAAGGGCTCGACACGAACGGGTCCGTTTGAAGTCATCAAGGTCCAGCATGAAGCGGGCTGCAAAGGGGACGTGGTGATGCGCATTGGAGGGTTGGGCCGCATCTGGGCGGCATGCGCTTCGCTGATCGCCTTGGCCATGCTGTCTGCCTGCGGCGGCGGCAGCAGTAATATAGCCTCGACGCCGACACCTGTTCCCAGCCCTGCGCCCGCACCCACGCCGACCCCCACCGTCAATTACAACACCGCCGAATATCAGGCCTCGACCGGCGCGAATTTCCACGGCGCCATTACCGCCTACCAGGCCGGCGCCAGCGGCGCGGGTATCACGGTCGGCGTGATCGACAGCGGGATCAGCGACCCGACCGGCGAACTGAGCGGGCGGATCAGCGCCGCATCGCAGGACTTTGCGGGTAACAGCAGCATAGCGGACGTCGATGGCCATGGCACCGCCGTCACCATGGCGCTGGCCGCGGGGCGCAATGATCGTGCGATTTTGGGCGTTGCCTGGAATGCGACGGTGCTTGCGCTGCGGACCGATTCGACCAGCGGCTGCACGAGCGGCACCGCGCGCTGCTTTTCGAGCACCGCCATCGCCAATGCCCTCGATCATGCGGTCGCCAGCGGCGCGCGCGTGGTCAACATTTCGCTCGGCGGGCAGACGGCGCCGAACCTGCTGCGGCAGGCGGTGAACCGGGCGACGGCGGCCGGAACCATCATCGTGGTCGCGGCGGGCAATGACAGCACGGCCGCGCCCGACCCGCTGGCGCAATCGCTCGCCGATCCGACCATCAGCCACGGCCTTGTCCTCATCGCCGCTGCGGTTGACCAGAACAATGCCCACGCTTCCTTTTCCGATGGCGCTCAAGGATTCGAGAGCACGACCCTCTCGGCCCTTGGTGTCGGGGTGAGGACGCTCGACCAGAATGGCGCGCTGTCCTCCTGGTCCGGCACGTCCCTTTCCGCGCCGCTGGTGTCCGGCGCGATCGCGCTGATGGCGCAGGCCTTTCCCAATTTGACGAGCGCGCAGATCGTCCAGCTCCTGCTCAGCAGCACGACCGATGCGGGCGCGACCGGCGCGGATGCTGTGTTCGGCGTCGGCATCCTCAATATCGCCAAGGCTTTCGCGCCGCAGGGATCGCTCAGCCTCGCCGGCAGCACGACGCCCGTGTCGCTCGGCAGCATCACAAGCCTCTCGTCGGCCATGGGCGACGCGGCGCTGACCGGCCAGTCGATCGCGGGCCTGGTGACGGACAGCTATGGCCGCGCCTATAGCGTCGATCTGGGCGCCGGGCTGCGCGGGACAGTGCCGGGCCTGCGTCTGGCGCCCAGCCTTCGGACCGGCATCCGCAACTTGTCGATCGGGGCGAAGAATGCGCGGATCGCGCTGTCGCTGGCGCCGGGCGTTGGCGACGGCGTGGACATGGGCCGTCTCACCCTGAGCGAAGGGCAGGCGCGCGGCGCCCGTCTGCTGGCGGCCCGGATCGCGGCCCGGATCGCGCCCGGCACCGATATCGCGCTCGGCCTGGCGACCGGGGCGGCGCCGCTCGGCGCGATGCTGGATGCGGTGGACCAGGCACCGTTCCTGATCGCGCGCGAGGATGCCGTGGTGACCGCCGAGTTCCGGGCCGACCGGGCGCTCCATGTCCGGCAGGCGCTCGGCCATGGGCTCAGCCTGTTCGCGGCCGCGGAGCAGGGCCGGATCGCCCAGGATCGCCGGGTGACCTTCGATGCGCCCGCCGGCCTCACCGGCAGCGACCATTATGATGCCTATGGGCTCGGGCTGACCTGGGTGCGCGGCCCGCTCGGCCTGTCGGCGAGTGCGACCCGCATTGCCGAGGCGGGCAGTGCGCTGGGCGCGCGCTTCGCTCCGATCTTCGGCGCTCAATCGGCCGCGACGACCATGGCTGTGCTGTCGGCGCGGCTGATGCCCGGCGGCGGCTGGACCCTTGCGGGCGAGTGGCGGCGGGGCTGGACCCATGCAGCGGCGGGCGGAGCGCTGCGGGACGGCGGATCGCTGACCAGCCAGGCATGGTCGATCGAGGCGGGGCGGGCGGGGCTGTTCGACCGGCTGGACCGGCTATCGTTCGGCATCGCCCGGCCGCTGCGCGTTATCGCCAGCGATTTTCGCCTGGCCCTGCCGGTCGCCTATGACTATGCCAGCGCCACCGCGACCGATGGCATACGGACGCTCGACCTGGTGCCGCGCGGCCGGGAACAGGATATGGAGCTGGCCTATGCGCGACCGCTCGGGGCCGGCTGGCTGACCGTCAATCTTTATCGGCGGGAGCAGGCGGACAATATCGCATCCTGGCCCGACGACATCGGCGGCGCGATGCGCTTTGAACTGAGCTTCTGACGCGCTCAGCTTCGCCGGGGCGGGGTGTACCAGATGGGCGAGGACCAGGCGCGCCCCTGGATGGTCGCCGGTACGGCCGTTGAAATGGGCAGGCCATTCGTGGAAGGCAGGGCGGGGTGGTTCGAGCCCTTCGACTGCCTGCCAAGGCAGGCGCTCAGGATAAACTTCAGCCTCGGGCTGAAGTCGAGAACTGCTTTGTGCAAACTGCTTTGTGCAAGGTGTCTCGACTTCGCTCGACACGAACGGCTAGACGGGGATGAATCGGTCCGGATGATCTTGCCCTAGAGAGCGAAGTTGGAGAACGAACAGATACTGATCCTGTCCTGCCCCGACCGGCCCGGCTTGACGGCGGAAGTGGCCGGGGCGATCGCGGGCCTGGGCGGTAATATCGTCGAGGCGGCGCAGTTCAACGATACCGAAACCGGCCGCTTCTTCATGCGGATCCGCTTCGTGATCGCGGGCGCTGTGTGTGCGGCCTTGCGCGAACGGCTCGATGCGCTGGCCCGGGAGCGCGCGATGACATGGGCCTTGCGAGCCTCCGACTGGCGCCACAAGGTGCTGATCCTGGTCTCGAAATTCGATCACTGCCTCGGCGATCTGCTCTATCGCCAGCGCATTGGCGAGTTGAAGATGGACGTGGTCGGCATCGTGTCGAACCATCCGCGCGAATCGATCGGCACGCCCGATCTGGGCGATATCCCGTTTCACCACCTGCCCGTGACCAGCGCCTCCAAACCGGAGCAGGAAGGCAGGATCAAGGCCATCGTCGCGGCCAGTGGCGCCGAGCTGGTCGTTCTGGCGCGCTATATGCAGATCCTGTCCGATGATCTCGCCAGCTTCCTTGCCGGGCGCTGCGTCAACATCCATCATAGTTTCCTGCCCGGTTTCAAGGGCGCCAGGCCCTATCATCAGGCCCATGCCCGGGGCGTCAAGATGATCGGCGCGACGGCGCACTATGTGACCGCCGATCTGGATGACGGGCCGATCATCCATCAGGATGTGGAAGCGATCACCCATGCCGACAGTCCGGACGATCTGGTGCGCAAGGGCCGCGACATCGAGCGGCGCGTCCTCGCGACGGCGGTGCGCTATCATCTGGAGGACCGCATCCTGCTCAACGGGGCCAAGACGGTGGTGTTCACGCGCTAAGGGGATCTCAACCACAGCCCTTTAAAGTCCGGTCGTGATACGTACATCGGGACGCACGAAATGCGCATGGCAACAGACAGATGACTTCAGGAACATTGGGGGCACCGGCCTCGCCCGCCGAATCCGTTCTCACCCGCCGCACGCTGCTCGCGGGCGCCCTCGGCTTGGGTGCCGGCATGTTGCTGCCGCGCGTCGCCCGTGCGGCTGCCCCGGCAACCATCGATCACACCCATGTTTCCGCGCTGAGGGCGGCCTTCGACCGGCTCGGCGCCCGCATCCCCTACCGCGACCGGGCCGTGCTGGTCGACTTCGCCATGCCATCAGCCGCGCCGCGCCTCTATCTCATCGATCTCCTGGCGGGCACATCGCGGACCCTCGCCGTGGCCCATGGCCGTGGATCGGACCCAGCCAATAGCGGGTGGCTGCAGCATTTCAGCAATGTGCCGGGCTCCGAGGCGAGTTCGCGGGGCGCCTATCTGAGCGGCGATCTCTATGACGGCGCGCACGGCCGATCGCAGCGGCTGATCGGGCTCGACCGGAGCAATGACAGGGCGCTTGAACGGGCGATCGTCATCCATTCGGCCTGGTACGCCGAACCGGACATGATCGCCGCCCGGGGCAGGCTCGGCCGCAGCGAGGGCTGCTTCACGGTGAGCAGCGCGTCGCTGCCGCTGTTGCTCGGGACGCTGGGGCCGGGCCGCCTGCTCCTGGCCGACCGCTTCGACGGCTGATCAGGGGCGCAGCACCCAGCCGCCATCGACATGGAGCGTCTGGCCCGTGATCCAGTCGCCCGCCGGTGAGCAGAGCAGCAGCAGCGCGCCGACCAGCTCGTCCGGTGCACCCTGCGCGCGGGTGCACACCGACGCGGCGAGGAACTGGGCAAAGGGCGAGTCCGGCGGCACCAGCGCGCTGCCAGCCTCGCTGGTTACATTGCCGGGCGCGATCGCGTTGACGTTGATCTTCTCGCGGCCGAGCTGCTTTGCCATGGCCACGGTCAGGCCGGTGAGCGCCAGCTTGCTCACGCCGTAGAGCCCCAAGGCGGGGAAGGCGCCGCCCGATACCTGGTTGACGATCCGGCCACCACCGCGCGCGCGCATCGACGGGATCACCGCCTGCGCACAGATGAGTGCGCCCGTCACATTGACGGTCATCAGCCGGTTCCAGTCCGCGAGCGGAATATTTGCGGCTTGCGCGGCTCCCACTTCGACCATCAGTGCGGCATTGTTCACCAGAATGTCGATGCCGCCGAAGGTGTCGATGCCGGCCTTGGCCATGGCTGCGACCAGATCGGGATCGGTGATGTCGACGCCGACGGATATGGCCTTGCCGCCCGCGGCCACGATCTCATCCGCGACCGCCTTGGCACCCTCGGCATTGAGATCGGCGACGACGACCGAGGCGCCCGCACCGGCGAGGCCCAACGCACAGGCGCGGCCGATGCGGTTGCCGCGCCCCCGGGCGACGATGTTTCCCTTGAGCTGAAGTCGGAACTGGGCGTCACCCGGATCGACGGGGTCACGGCGCTCAACACCTTTCGCACCGGCAGCCCGATACTGAATGGCCTCAACATCAAGCAGGGCGGGGCGCGCTACACATGGGACGGCCAGAGTGCCTATGGCATGATCGAGCGGTCCGACCAAGCCGGCAAGATGACGATCGGCTGGCGGAACGGGGGCAGGTGGGCCGCCATGCCCCCCTCGGGGCAGCGGCCCGCGCTGGTCGATTGGGCCACGCCCACCGGATCATTTGTCGAGCTTGGCGATCACCTCGGCACCGACAAACGCGGCATTGTCGCACCATTCGCTGCGGGTTTTGCCCTCGACCATTATGCCGGTGCCGGTCACGCCCAGTTCGCGATAGCGGCCGATCCGGTCGATAAGCATCGGGGGCGTCCATTTCTCGTCCGGTGCGGTGGTGCTGCCCAGCACGATCTCGGGCATGTCCGCGCGGCCGACTTTTTCGCAATGATCCTTCATATAGGCGATACCCGCGATCAGATCGTCCTCGCCTTCCATTGCTGCCGTGCGCGTGGTGTTGGCGTTGACGCCGCCCGAGGTCGTGAAGAACGGGTTCCATCCGTCGCCCAATTCCACCACGCGGCGAATGGCGCGCTTGGCGTTGCCGCCGATATAGATGGGTACGCGTTTCTGGACGGGCCCCGGAATGATCCGATTGCCGAACGCATTGTAGCCGGTGCCGGTGAATTCGAACTCCTCGCCCGTGAGCGACACCCGGAGCGCCTGCATATATTCGTCCATCAGCTCGTTGCGTTGCTCGAAATCGACGCCGAGCGCGCGATATTCGCCCTTGAGATAGCCCGCGCCGACGCTGAGCGTCACGCGGCCGTTCGAGTAGCGGTCAAGCGTCGCCACATCGCGTGCGACGATGAACGGGTTGCGATAAGGCAGGACGAGAATGCCGGTCTGTAGCCGCAGCTTCGTCGTATGGGCGGCGAGCAGGGCCAGCATGACGAAGGGCGCCTGCGCATAATGACCGCCTGAGTCCAGCCAGCGGCCGGTGGGGCAGGGATGGTCCGTCACGAGGCCGGCGTTGAAGCCGGCGCGCTCGGCCGCGGCGCCCACTTCGGCGACCGCTTCCATAGTGTCGAACTCGCCGGGCGGATCGATATGGTCGAACGGCAATAGAACATTGATCTTCATGCTTGATCCTTTCCTCGTGACGGCGGACTTGCGTGCTCAGCCCTGCGGCGATGGCACTTCCACCAAAACCCATTTGCCAGCCCGGTCGCGCACCCAGCCGGCCGATGCCCAGGAGCCGCCGTCCACCGGCAGGACGATGCCCGTCACATAGCTGCTCATCGGCGATGCCAGATATAGCGCCGCCTGACCGCATTCGACGTCTACGCCCGGCCGTTGCAGCGGGATGCGGCGACTGGTCGCGTCTTGCGCTTCGGGCGAGAACTGTATCCATTTGGACGGATCGACCGGCCCGGTCGCATTGCCCCGCATGCCCGGCGTCACGGTGAAGTCGGGCGCGATCACATTGACGCGGATGCCATGCTCGCCCAGTTCCAGCGCCATCGTCCGGGTGAAATTGTTCATGCCCGCCTTGCACGCGGCATAGACCGCATAGCCGGGCGCGGCGCGCGAACCCTCGATGCTGCTCACATTGATGATCGTGCCGCCCCGGCCGCCCTCGATCATCACCGGCACTGCCGCCGACGTGGCCGCCAGCATGCTGACGAGGTTGAGGTCGATATGCTTGCGCCACGACCGTTCGGACTGTTCGATGAAGTCGCGCCGGCCGACACCGCCGGCATTGTTGACGAGGATGTCGATGCGCCCGAATTCGGCCGTGGCGCTGTCGACCATCGTGCGGATCTGGCCGGTGTCCATGACATCGGTCGGCACGGGAAGCGCCCTGCGGTCCAGCGCGCGCACTTCGGCGGCGACCGCCTCGCAGCGTTCGGGCACGATGTCGGCGATGACGATGTCGGCACCCGCCCCGGCAAGGGCGAGCGCGATGGCGCGGCCGATGCCGCCGCCCCCCCCCTGTTATGATGGCGACCTGATCGGTGAGCAGGGAATTGCCCGGCTGTGTCATCATGCTCTCCTCATCCGCCATCCAATGGGGGTAGCGCGAAAGGCCTGTCAATCGACGCCGCTGTCGGAATAGGCCTGATATCGGCGGGGCGATGGCAGGGATCATAGCCTGCCCTGATCAGTGCTCCTGCGAAAGCAGGAGCCCAGTGTAATCCGGCATGCCCTGTTGCCCTGGACTCCTGCTTTCGCAGGAGAACGATTCCATATCAACGGGAGAGGACTTAGAACGGTCCGGCAACGCCACGTGCAATCGCCTGGCTGAGGCTGTCCGGCTCGTCCACGTCGAACCCCAGGCCTTCCCTCCGAATGATGGCGGCGTCGGGCATGGCGGCCTGGTGCGCGGCGAAGCTATCAGGACCGAAGGCGGGCGCAAAGGGCCGGTCGTCGGCGATGGCGACGGCATTGGTCCCGGTTCCGGACAGGTCCGGCGCGATTGCCGCGCCGCTGGCCATGGCGGCGTCGAGCAGGGCTGCAATGTCTCCGGCCGTCAGCAGCGGCAGGTCGGCATGGACAATCAGCGTCGGCGCGCCGGGGAACTGGGCGCGCGCGGCGGCCAGTTCCGCATTGAGGCCGTGCCCGCCGTCCGCGATCCAGCCGTCGGGCGCGAAGGGCGGGCGCTCCGGCGAGAGCATGGCGATATGGTCGATCGACGCAGCGGCAGCCAGCGCGCCCAGCACATGGCGCGCCATGGCGGCGACCAGATCGGTGCGCTCGGCGGGCGAGAGGCGCTCCGCCAGACGTGTCTTGCAGTCCCGCCCGTAATTGACGGGGACGATGGCGGTCCAGTTCATGCGGCGCGCAATCGCTCGGCCAGGGTGATGGCGGCGCGCGCGACCCGTATCCGGTCGTCGAGGTTCTGCATCAGGGTCGCGGTCGCGCTGGCCGGAAGGCCGGGTGGTGGCGGGTCGCTGTCGTCGTGCAGCATGGCGTCCAGCAGCGGCGCGTAATGGGCGGCGATGGCGGCATTGTCCGGCGCTACGCCCAACTCGGCCATGAGCTTGGCGGTCGGTCCCTTGACCGCCGTGCCGCCCACGATCGGCGAGATGGCGATCATAGGCGCTTTGGTCTCCTTGAGCGCGCGCGCGATCTCGGCGACGGCAAGGATGGGGTCTATAGACAGATAGGGGTTGGAGGGGGCCAGGAAGACGGCATCGGCGGAGAGGATTGCCTCGCAGACGCCGGGCGCTGCCCGTGCGGTTTCAGCCCCGGCAAATCGGACGGCGCTGACGGCGGGCTTGCACTGGCGCTCCACGAAATAGCGCTGGAACTCCAATGGCCCCTCATCGGTGTCGAGATGGGTGGCGACCGGATCATCGCTCATCGGCAGAACCTTTGTCGCGATGCCCCAGCGGGCCGCGAACCCCGCCGTGATGGCCGACAGGGATTCACCCTGCGCCAGCATGTCGGAGCGCAGCACATGCAAGGCAAGGTCGCCATCGCCCAGCCGGAACCAGTCCGGCCCGCCCAGCGAGCGCAGCGCCTCGAGAAAGCTCCAGCTCTCGCCCTCGCGGCCCCACCCCTGCGCCGCGTTGGCCTTGCCGGACAGGGTATAGAGCAGCGTGTCGATATCGGGCGAGATGGTGAGGCCGAGATGGCGGAAATCGTCGCCGGTATTGACGATGGCGACAAGCTCGTCGACCAGCCCGCAGCGCTCCAGCCCGAGTACGAACTTGGCCCCGCCGACCCCGCCTGTCAGGACCGCAACCTTCATTGGAACAGATCCTCTCCCAGTGGGCGAACCAGGCGCGCGGCGGGAATATCCTCGTCCGGCAGCAGGCAGCCGCGCACCAGCACCACGGGCAGGCCTTCGGCTGCCTCCCCCATGGCAAGCCCCGCCGCCGACGCAAGCAGGTCGCCATAGGCGATCTGGGTCACCTGCAATGGCCGGCCGTCGCGGTCGAGGCCGCCGCGCTTGTCATGGATCGCGGGCAGGCCGGCCGAACCGATCGCGACATTGACCACGCCGTTGCGCCACGGACGGCCAAAGCTGTCGGACAGGACGATGCCGAGCTTCACGCCGAGCCGCGCCTGGATGGCATCACGCAGGCCGGCCGCCGAGGCGTCGGGGTCTTTCGGAAGGAGCAGTACGCTGTCCGGCTGGGCGGTGCCGATGTTCGAGGCGTCGATGCCTGCATTGGCCATGACGAGCCCCAGCCGGTGGCGGGTGATCAGGACATTGGGTGCGGCCCGGACCACCTGGGTTGATTCGGCGAGCACCAGTTCGACAAGACGGGGGTCCTTGCCAATCGCCCCCGCGATTTCGATGGCGCGGGCGCCCGGCGTGACCGTGGACAAGGCCACGCGCTGCCCCTCTGCCTTTGACACGATCTTCTGTGTTACGACCAGTATATCGCCCGTTTCCGGGGCCAGCGGCGCCAGCGCACGGCCCAAGAGCGCGCCCAGATCATCGCCGGACGCGATTTCTCCGATTCCCGGGACCGGCAGGATGTGAATCATTGAACTGCTCTCCAATAAGCGCCAAGTCAGTTCCAACGAAACCGGGAGTGGAACGGACATTGCGCTATCCCCATAGACATCAAGATGTCGCCGCGTCAGTCCCTTTGGACTCTGGCTTGCGGCGCCATCTCCTGCATGCGCCGCTTGAGCCTTTGCTGGCCGAGGCGCGGTCATTGCGCGATGCCGGCCATGGCAGGTTGCAGTCCTTTTCCCCCAAGGTGTTCATCCCGCTGACGAAGCTGTGCCGGGACTATTGCCATTACTGCACCTTTTCGCGCCCGCAAGACCGGGGCGAGGCCGCGTATTTGACGCCCGATGAAGTGCTGGCGATCGCACGCGAAGGCAAGGCGATGGGCTGCACCGAGGCGCTGTTCACCCTGGGCGACAAGCCGGAATTGCGCCATCCCGCCGCTCGCGCTGCGCTCGATGCGATGGGCCAGCCCTCGACCAATGCCTATCTGGCGGAGATGTGCGCGCTGGTGCTGCGCGAGACCGGGCTGCTGCCGCACGTCAATGCCGGGGTCATGGACCGGGACGAGATGCTGGCGCTGCGGGCTGTTTCGGCCTCGCAGGGGCTGATGCTGGAGACGGTTTCGGACCGGCTGGGCGAGAAGGGCGGGGCGCACTACCGCTCGCCCGACAAGGTACCGGCGGTCCGGCTGGAGAATATCCGGCTGGCGGGCGAGTTGGCGATCCCGTTCACCAGCGGCATATTGATCGGCATTGGCGAGACGCGCGAGGAGCGGCTGGACGCCCTGTTCGCGCTGCGCGATCTCAACACCGAATATGGCCATATCCAGGAGATCATCGTCCAGAATTTCCGGGCCAAGGACCGCACGCCGATGGCAGACGCGGCCGAGCCGGATCTGGACGACCTGCTCTGGACGATTGCCGCTGCCCGCCTGATTCTCGGCCCTGCGATGAACATCCAGGCGCCGCCCAATCTGTCCAGCGCCGATTTCCCGCGTCTGATGGATGCCGGGATCAACGATTGGGGCGGCGTGTCGCCCGTCACGCCCGATCATGTGAATCCCGAGGCGCCCTGGCCGGAACTCAACGCACTGGAAAAGGGCACGGCGGAACGCGGCCGGGTGCTGGTGCGGCGCCTGCCGATCTATCCCGCGCAGATCGCGGAGGGCACACGCTGGCTGGATGCCGCGGTCATGCCGGCGGTCAGGCGGCTTAGCGACGCCCATGGCTGGGGCCGCGACGACGGCTGGTGCACCGGCGGGCTTATGCCGCCGCCCTTGCCGCGCGTGCCGGGCGATGCCCTTGGCGACCCGGCCGTTGCGCGCGCCCTGGATGCGGTGCTGAGCGGCGATGCGCCCGCGCCCGAGACGCTGGTGGCGCTGTTTTCCGCGCGGGGCGACGATGTCGAGCGCGTCTGCGCGGCAGCGGATGATCTGCGCCGGAAGATCGTCGGCGAGGCGATCGGCTATGTCGTCAACCGCAACATCAATTATACCAATATGTGCACCTATAGCTGCGGTTTCTGTGCCTTTTCCAAGGGGCGCACGCATGAGGATCTGCGCGGCAAGCCCTATGATCTCGACCATGAGGAGATCGCCCGGCGGGTGAAGGAGGCGGTTGCGCGCGGCGCCAGCGAGGTCTGCCTGCAGGGCGGCATCCACCCGAGCTACACCGGCCAGACCTATATCGACATCCTGCGCACGGTGAAGGCGGCTGAGCCCGGCGTGCATGTCCACGCCTTCTCGCCTCTGGAGATCACCCATGGCGCCGGGACGCTGGGGCTGAGCCTGCGCGACTATCTGACGATGCTGAAAGGCGAGGGGCTGGGCACGCTGCCGGGGACTGCCGCCGAGATACTCCACGACGAGGTGCGCGACATCATCTGCCCGGACAAGCTGACGGCGCAGGAATGGCTGACCGTGGTCGGGACGGCGCATGAGGTTGGCCTCAGGACCACCTCGACGATCATGTTCGGCCATGTCGACGGGCCGGGGCACTGGGCGCGGCATCTCCTTAGCATCCGCGAGTTGCAGGCCCGCACCGGCGGCTTCACCGAATTCGTGCCGCTGCCCTTCGTCCATATGGAGGCGCCGATCTCCAGGAGAGGGCTCACCCGGGTCGGCCCGACCTTTCGCGAGGTGCGCCTGATGCACGCTATTGCGCGGCTCGCGCTCCATCCGCTCATCACCAATATCCAGGTGTCGTGGACCAAGCTGGGGCCGCGTGGTGCTGGCATCTGCCTGGCGGGCGGGGCCAATGACCTGGGCGGTACGCTGATGAACGAGAGCATCAGCCGCGCGGCGGGCAGCGCCCATGGCCAGGAGTTTCCGCCCGACGCGATGGAGACTCTGATCGAATCGCTGGGCCGGGTTGCTGCCCCTCGCACGACGCTTTATGGGACCGCCGATCCCGCCCAGATCGCCCGTGCGCGCGTCGCCGAGCCGCTGGCCCCCGTCATTCAGACGCCGCCCGTGAAGCTGCGCAAGAAGTTGGAGTTGCAAGCATGACCGTCGAGATCGCGCCCACCACCATTGCCGTTCTCGGCGGAGCGGGCAAGGAGGGCAGTGGCCTGGCGCTGCGCTGGGCTCATGTCGGCCACAAGGTGATCATCGGCAGCCGTTCGGCTGAGCGCGCGGCTGAAGCCGCGCAGGAAATCAACGATATACTGGGCCGCGAAGCCGCATCCGGCGCGGCCAATCTCGCCGCCGGCGAAGCGGCCGAGATCGTGGTGCTCGCAGTGCCCTTTTCGGCGCAGCGCGCGCTGGCCGAGGAGGTACGCGGCGCGCTGGCGGGCAAGATCCTGATCGACGTGACCGTACCGCTCGTCCCGCCCAAGGTGAGCCGGGTGCAGTTGCCGGGCGGCGGATCGGCGGTGGAGGCGATCCAGACGATGCTGGGCGCTGATGTGCGGGTCGTCTCGGCGTTCCAGAATATCTCGGCGCATCACCTGAAGCATCTCGATGCCGAGATCGACTGCGATGTACTGGTCTGCTCCGATGACAAGGATGCGGCGGACCTGGTCGTGGGACTGTCCAAGCAGATCGGCCTTGGCGCGTGGAATGCGGGCGTACTCGCCAATTCGGTGGTGTCGGAAGCGCTGACCAGCGTGCTGATCGCGCTCAACATGCGCTACAAGGTGCCGGGCTCGGGGATACGAATCACGGGCATAGAGCGGTAAGCGGCTGGTCTGCTCAGCGCATCATTTGCCGTCGATGAAGGATTTGAGCGCGGCGACGTCCTGCGGATTGACCGGCTGGCTCGCATTGCCGCTGCCGTCCGCGCTGTTGGAGACGCCCACGAAGTCCACCGCCGTCCAGATAATCCCCGCGGCCCACAGGAGCGCCATCCAGCGGCTCTTGAAGATGGAGGAGAGTCTGGGTCCGAACATGGCGGCCCGAGGATAATGCCGGCAGGTTAACGAATCGGCTTCGGTCAGCCCCTCGGCCGCAAACCCTCGACCAGAAACCCCACCAGGCTTTCCGCGATCTCGCGGCTGGTTGCCCCGCCGCCCTCCTGATGCCAGCGCGCCGGCCAGTTGAGCGCGCCGGCAATGGCGAAAGTGGTGAGGCGGACATCCTCGACCTGGGCCGAGCCATCGGCAACAGCCTTTGCGATCAGCCCGCGCAGCTGCGAGTCGATCTCGCGCTTCAAGGCCCGGAACCGGGCGCGATTATCGGGTGAAAGCACCTCGTCCCCGGTGCGGATGACGCAGCGTCCAAAGTCGGCCATATTGATTTCGGCGTAGCTCACCATGAAGCTCTCGAGCCGGTCCAATCCCGTGCCCGGCTGTGTTCCGGCCTCCTCCAGCGCGAACCGTAACTCGGCAAGGCCGCGCTGGATGCATTCGAACAGCACCTGCTCCTTGTTGCCGAGATAATGATATACCACCGGCTTGGAGATGCCGAGGCTGGCCGCGACATCGTCAAGGGAGGTTGCATGATAGCCCCGCTCGTTGAACATGCGCACGGCAGCGACCAGGATCGCCTCGCATTTGCGCGCCCGCAGCTCGGCGCGTGCGTCCGGGTCCAGGAAGGGGGACTCATCGCTGAGGGGCGGGCTGCTCATGGTCCGAAGTTGACACCTCCTTGCCCTTTTGTCTACTCATGAGTATAGTTTATACCCAGCAGTGATTCCGGCTAGTCAAATTGTCCCACGCGGCGCATGTCACCTGTCCGCATCGAACGAGGTAATGATCCCCATGACCATAGTTCCCGCCACCGATCCCGTCGTCATCGCCAGCTATGCCCGCACGCCCATGGGCGGTTTTCAGGGTATATTTGCAGGCACGAAATCCACTGAACTCGGCTCTGCCGCCGTCAAGGCCGCCGTCGAGCGCGCGGGCGTGTCGCCCGACGCGATCGAGCGCATCTATATGGGCTGCGTCCTGCCCGCCGGTCTTGGCCAGGCGCCGGCTCGTCAGGCCGCCCTGGGCGCCGGCCTGCCGCAGTCGGTCGAGGCGACCACCGTCAACAAGATGTGCGGCTCCGGCATGCAGGCCGCGATCATGGCCTATGACGCGCTCGCGGCCGGTTCGATCGATGTCGCCATTGCGGGCGGCATGGAAAGCATGACCAACGCGCCCTATGCGCTGCCCAAGCACCGCTCCGGCGCGCGCATCGGCCATGACAAGATCATCGACACGATGATGATGGACGGTCTGGAAGACGCCTATGAGCCGGGCAAGGCGATGGGCGTGTTCGCCGAGGAGGCGGTGCGCGACTATCAGTTTACGAGGGCGGATCAGGATGATTTCGCGATCGCCTCGCTGGCCAAGGCCAATGCGGCGATCAACTCGGGCGCCTTCAAGCGGGAAATCACGGCCGTCACCATCTCCGGCCGTGGCGGCGACACCGTGGTCGACACCGACGAGCAGCCGGGCAAGGCCAAGCCGGACAAGATCCCCTCGCTGAAGGCCGCCTTCCTCAAGGATGGCACCATTACGGCCGCCAACGCCTCGTCCATCTCCGACGGCGCCGCAGCCCTGGTGATGACCCGCCAGAGCGTTGCCGAGAAGCTCGGCCTGCCCATCGTGGCAAGGGTTGTCGCCACGGCGGGCCATGCGCATGAGCCGGCCAAGTTCACGACCGCGCCGGTGCCCGCGATCCGCAAGCTGCTTGAAAAGGCCGGCTGGACCATCGACGATGTCGACCTGTTCGAGGTCAATGAAGCCTTTGCCGTGGTCGCGATGATTGCGGGCAAGGATCTGGGCATCCCGGCCGAGAAGCTGAACGTCAATGGCGGCGCGACCGCGCTTGGCCACCCGATCGGCGCCAGCGGCGCGCGCATCATGGCGACCCTGCTCGGCGCGCTCGAAAACCGGGGCCTGAAGCGCGGGGTTGCGAGCCTGTGCATTGGTGGCGGCGAAGCGACGGCGATCGCGGTCGAGCTGGTCTAAGTATTTCAGGAGACGGATAGAGTCATGGATATCAAGGGAATAGCCGCAATCGTCACCGGCGGCGCGTCGGGCCTCGGCGGCGCGACGGCACGGATGCTGGCCGCCACTGGCGCGAAGGTCGCGATCTTCGACCTCAATGAAGAGGCCGGCCAAGCCATGGCCAAGGAAATCGGTGGCACCTTCGTCAGCGTGAACGTGGCCGACGATGCCAGCGTTTCCGCCGGGCTCGATGCCGCCGAAGCCGCGCATGGCGTTGCCCGTATCCTCGTCAACTGTGCGGGGATTGCGCCTGCTATCAAGACGGTCGGCAAGGAGAATGCGCCGCATCCGCTCGACGTCTATCGCAAGACGATCGAGGTCAACCTGATCGGCACCTTCAACGTCATCTCCAAGTTCGCGGCCCGCCTTGCTGCTGCCGAGGCGATCGGCGAGGAGCGCGGCGTCATCGTCAACACCGCGTCGGTCGCGGCGTTCGACGGCCAGATCGGCCAGGCCGCCTACAGCTCGTCCAAGGGCGGCGTGGTCGGCATGACCCTGCCGGTCGCGCGCGACCTGGCGCAGCACAAGATCCGCGTGATGACCATCGCGCCCGGCATCTTCCTCACCCCCATGCTGATGGGCCTGCCGCAGGCCGCGCAGGACAGCCTGGGCACGCAGGTTCCGCATCCCAGCCGCCTCGGCAAGCCGGAGGAATATGCGCAACTCGTCGAATCGATCATACGCAATCCCATGCTGAACGGCGACGTCATCCGCCTCGACGGCGCGATCCGGATGGCGCCGCGCTGATCAAACAGGGAGCGGCGGGCAGACAGGAAAGGAACCGGCCATGAGCGAAGCCTATATCGTCGACGTCGTCCGGACCGCCGGCGGACGCCGCAAGGGTGCGCTCGCCGGCGTCCATCCCGCCGATCTCGGCGCGGCCGTCCTCAACGCGCTTGTCGATCGCACCGGCATCGACCCGGCGGCGGTCGACGATGTCATCACCGGCTGCGTGACGCAGGCGGGCGAGCAGGCGTTCGCGTTCGCCCGCAATCTCGTGCTCGCCTCGAAGTTGCCGGACAGCGTGCCCGCCGTGACCATCGACCGGCAATGCGGCTCCTCGCAGCAGGCGCTGCACTTCGCCGCGCAGGCAGTGATGTCCGGTACGCAGGACATGGTCATCGCCTCGGGCGTCGAGAGCATGACGCGGGTGCCGATGGGCTCCAACTTCATGCTGCACGCGCAGGCCGGGATCGGCATCGGGCCGTGGCCGAAGTCGATCCAGCAGCGTTACGGCGTCAAGGAGTTCAGCCAGTTCGTCGGCGCGCAGATGGTTGCCGACAAATATGGCCTCGGCCGTGAGGCGATGGATGCCTATGCGCTGATGAGCCACCAGCGCGCGGCGGCCGCGATCCGGGGCGGTGCGTTCACGGCCGAGATCGTGCCGGTCATGACCGAAAACGGCCTGTTCGCGCAGGACGAGGGCGTACGCTATGATGCGTCCCTGGAGGCGATGGCGACGGTCAAGACGCTGCAGGACGGCGGAAGCATCACCGCCGCCAATGCCAGCCAGATATCCGATGGTGCATCGGGCGCGCTGATCGTCAACGCGCGCGCGCTCAAGGCGCATGGCCTGACGCCGATGGCGCGCATCCACAATCTCACCGTCACTGCCGGCGATCCCGTGATCATGCTGGAGGAGCCGATCCGGGCGACCGCCCGGGCGCTGGAGCGGGCGGGCATGACACTGGACCAGATCGACCTGTTCGAGGTCAACGAGGCATTCGCCGCGATCCCGATGGCGTGGCTCCAGGCGACGGGCGCGGATCCGGGCAAGACAAATGTCAACGGCGGTGCGATTGCGCTGGGCCATCCGCTCGGTGCATCGGGTACCAAGCTGATGGCGACTCTCGTCCATGCCCTGAAGGCCCGCGGCAAGCGCTGGGGTCTCCAGACCATGTGCGAGGGTGGCGGGACCGCCAACGTAACAATCATCGAAATGCTGTGAGGGTGCCATGACCTACGAAACTCTTCTGGTTGAACAACGCGATGCCGTGACTTTGATCACGCTCAACCGCCCGCAGGCGCTCAACGCGCTCAATAGTCAGGTGCTGGCCGACCTTGTCGATGCGTTCGCGGCCTATGACGCTGATCCTTCCCAGGGCTGCCTGGTGCTGACCGGCAGCGAAAAGGCGTTCGCGGCCGGTGCCGACATCAAGGAAATGGTCGATAAGGAAGCCGCCGACTTCTACCTTCACGATTTCTTCGCCGAATGGCAGACCAGGGTCTGTGCCACGCGCAAGCCCTGGATCGCGGCGGTGGCGGGCTTCGCGCTCGGCGGCGGCTGCGAGGTCGCGATGATGGCCGACTTCATCATCGCCGCCGACACCGCCAGGTTCGGCCAGCCCGAGATCAAGCTGGGCGTGGCGCCGGGCATGGGCGGATCGCAGCGCCTCACTCGTGCGGTCGGCAAGGCCAAGGCGATGGACATGTGCCTGACCGGCCGGATGATGGACGCCACCGAAGCCGAGCGCGCCAGCCTCGTCTCGCGCGTGGTGCCCGCCGCCGACCTCCTCGAGGAAGCGATGAAGGCTGCTAAGGCCGTCGCGTCCATGGGCATGATGGCCGCGATGGTGAACAAGGAAATGGTCAACCTCGCCTTCGAGACGGACCTGAGCCAGGGCCTTACCACCGAGCGCCGCCTGTTCCAGATCCTCGTCGCGACCGAAGACAAGATGGAAGGCATGGCCGCCTTCGTCGAGAAGCGGCCGGCGAACTGGAAGGGCCGCTAAGGCGCGCATAAGTAAATCAACCCGTTCGCCCTGAGCCTGTCGAAGGGTCGTTCTTCACTGCAAGAAAGTGCGGGACTTCGACAAGCTCAGCCCGAACGGTAAGGGAGCCCGGACATGACGGGCGGTCGGAAGGAAGAATTAGGAATGGCGATCAAGACGCGGATTACGGAACTGCTCGGCATCGAGCATCCCATCGTGCAGGGCGGCATGATGTGGGTGGGGCGCGCAGAGCTGGCCGCAGCAGTGTCCAATGCGGGCGGCCTCGGCATTCTCACCGCGCTGACCCAGCCGACGCCCGACGACCTGCGCCGCGAGATCGACCGCTGCCGGACGATGACCGACAAGCCGTTCGGCGTGAACCTGACCATCCTGCCCTCGGTCAATCCGCCGCCCTATGCCGAATATCGCAAGGCGATCATCGATAGCGGCATCAGGATCGTCGAAACCGCCGGCCATGCTCCCAAGGAACATGTCGAGGACTTCAAGAGCCACGGCATCATCATCCTGCACAAATGCACTGCGGTGCGTCACGCGCTGTCAGCCGAGCGGCTGGGCGTCGACGTCATCTCGATCGACGGTTTCGAATGCGCGGGTCATCCGGGCGAGGACGATATCCCCGGCCTCATCCTCATCCCCGCCGCCGCCGACAAGGTGAAGATCCCGATGCTGGCGTCGGGCGGCTTCGGCGACGGGCGCGGCCTGGTCGCGGCGCTGGCGCTGGGGGCCGAGGGCATCAACATGGGCACCCGCTTTTGCGCGACGGTCGAGGCGCCGATCCACGACAATATCAAGCAGCTCATCGTTGAAAATGACGAGCGCGCGACCAACCTCATCTTCCGCAAGTTCAAGAATACCGGCCGCGTCGCCAAGAACAGCATCTCGGACAAGGTGGTCGAGATTTCCGCGCGGCCGGAAGCTGTGTTCACCGATATCCAGCCGCTGGTATCCGGTGCCAAGGGCCGGATCGCGCTGGAGACGGGCGATGTCGACGCGGGCCTGGTCTGGGCAGGGCAGATACAAGGCCTTATCCACGACATTCCGACCTGCGCCGAGCTGATGGGCCGGATCATGGCGGAGGCGGAAGAGGTCATCAGGGGACGACTGGCGGGGTTCGTCGGCAGATAAGGGCCTATCGCGGGTCCGGAAGCCACTCCCGGCCGTCATCATAGACGCGTTTGGGCATCTGGGCCAAATGGATCAGTGCCTCTTCATCCTCGATCCTGAGCCAATGGTGCCCACGGGAGATGAGGCCGCTGTCCGTCAACCGCCGAAACATCCGATTGACGTGGACAGGGGTCATCCCCAGCATATCGGCGATATCGAGCTGCGTGAGATACATGGGTATCTGGCACGTCACGCTGGGATCATAGGCCCGCAGCCGATCCCGGAACCGGAGGATCATGGCGCATACGCGCGCCTGGGCGGAGGTGCGCGCGATCGAGACCAGCCGATCGAGAAAGCCGATGCGCTCCTGCTGGCTTATCAGGAAGAACAATGCAGCGAGGCGGGGATGGTCGGCGAAGATCGGCTTCAGCGCCGTGCGTTCGAAGTTCGAGAACTCCACATCGGTCGTGGCCTGGAGCGTGTCAGGCGCCTCGGCGAGCCCGATGGTGGCAATGCCCATGAGATCGCCTGGGAAAAACACCCGGGCGATCTGGCGCGCGCCATCGGGAAGACTGATACTGCTCGTCACCCAGCCGCTCTTGAGCGTATAGATTTTAGCGGACGGGATGCCTTCATGGCGGAGCGTACCACCTCGCTTTAGCTTCTGGGGCGTGCCGACCAAAAATTTGAGGGCGGATTTTTCATTTTCGTTGAGGTCAACCAGCTGCGCGCAGCGGCGCGTGAACCAAGGCGCTGGCATCAACTAAGGCTCGAACCAGACTGCGGAATAGCGGATTGCGGGATCGATCTGCGGCGCTTGGCTGGGGCTTTCATACCGCCCTTTGGATTGAGAAATCCGTCCCTGTCCCTAACATAGATCATAACCATACATCGTTGTAATACCGTGTCTTGCCATGTTTCGCTTCCCGCAGTTTCCATGCGCAGACTGCCCGGCGCCACCCGCACAGTTTGAACTCTGCCCCCTCTGCGCTATGCCCGCGTCATGCTCGAACAACAGAATCATCTCTACCTGGTCGATGGCAGCGGCTATATCTTCCGCGCCTATCACCAGCTGCCGCCCCTCACCAACCGCCACGGCCTCAATGTCGGCGCGGTCTATGGCTATACCGCGATGCTGTGGAAGCTGGCCAATGCGCTCAACAAGGCGGACGGGCCGACCCATCTCGCGGTGGTGCTCGACAAGGGGTCGCACACCTTCCGCAACGACCTCTATGACAAGTACAAGGCGCAGCGGCCCCCCGCGCCCGAGGACCTGATCCCGCAATTCCCGCTGATCCGCGAGGCGACCCGCGCCTTTTCGCTCCCCTGTATCGAGGAAGCGGGGTTCGAGGCGGACGACATCATCGCCACCTATACCTGCCGCGCGGTCGAGGCTGGCTGGCATGTCACCATCGTCAGTTCCGACAAGGATCTGGCCCAGCTCATCCAGCCGGGCGTCGACATGCTCGACACCATGAAGAACGAGCGGCGCGGGCCGGACTATGTGGTGGCCAAATTCGGGGTGCCGCCGGAAAAGCTGGGCGATGTGCTCTCGCTGATGGGCGACAGCGTCGACAATATACCGGGCGTTCCCGGCATCGGCCCCAAGACGGCGAGCAAGCTCATCCTCGAATTTGGCGACCTCGAAGCGGTGCTGGCCGCCGCGCCCGCGATGAAGCCGTCGAAGATGCGCGACAACCTGATCGAGCATGCCGCGATGGCGCGCCTCTCCCGCCAGCTTGTCGCGCTCCATTGCGAGATGCCGCTGCCCCAGCCGCTCGAGTCGCTGCGGCTCGACAGCATCCCGCCCGATCCGTTGCGCGCCTTTCTCGAGGATCAGGGCTTCAAGGCGCTGCTGACCCGCATGGGCGGTGGCTCGCCCGCCCCGCAGCCCAACGGAAACACTGCCGCTGTGCCGCCGCCGTCCAGCACCTCTGCCCGCCTGCAGAGCCAGCCCGGCCTGCCAGAGCTTGCCGAGATGCCGCCGATCGACTGCTGGTCCTATCCCGCGGTCACGACGATCGAGGCCCTCGATGGCTGGATCGCGGAGGCTTTTTACGAGGGCGTGGTCGCGGTCGATACGGAGACGGATGCGCTCGACAGCGTCGCCTCGGGTCTGGTGGGGATCAGCCTCGCCACCGCGCCGGGCCGCGCCTGCTACATCCCGCTGGGGCACCGCAGCAGTGACGACATGTTCGGGGAAAAGCCGCCGCAGCTTGATTTTGCAATCGTGGCCGACCGCTTGCGGCCGTTGCTGGTCGATCCGGGGGTGCTCAAGATCGGCCACAACATCAAATATGACATGAACGTGCTGGCCCGCCACGGCCTCGTCATCGCGCCCTTTGACGACAGCATGATCATGAGTTTCGACCTCGATTCGGGCAAGTCCCTGGGCGGGCACGGCATGGACGTGGCGGCGCAGACGCATCTCGCCCACACATGCATGAGCTTCAAGGATGTGGCGGGCACCGGCAAGAAGGCGATCAGCTTTGCCCATGTGCCGCTCGACCGCGCGACCGCCTATGCCGCCGAGGATGCGGACATCACATTTCGCCTGTGGAGCCGCCTGAAACCCCGCCTGCCGGTGGAGGGCGCGACCCGCGTCTATGAGCTGGTCGACCGGCCGCTGATCCCGGTGGTGGCGGGCATGGAACGGGCGGGGATCAAGGTCGACCGCGACGTGCTCTCCCGCCTGTCCGGCCAGTTCGCGCAGGAGATGGCGCGGCTGGAGACCGAGATCCATGGCCTCGCGGGGCAGCCCTTCATGATCGGGTCGACCCAGCAGCTCGGCGCGATCCTGTTCGAAAAGATGGGGCTCAAGGGCGGGCGGAAGGGCAAGTCGGGCGCCTATTCCACCGACGTCACGGTGCTCGAAAAGCTCAAGGCCGAGGGGTCGGCGATTTGCGGCCTCGTGCTCGACTGGCGGCAGCTGACCAAGCTCAAGTCGACCTATACCGATGCGCTGCAGGCGCAGATCAATCCGGTGACGGGCCGGGTCCATACCAGCTACAGCCTGACCGGCGCGCAGACCGGGCGGCTCTCCTCGACGGACCCCAATCTCCAGAATATCCCGATCCGCACCGAGACCGGGCGGCAAATCCGCGACGCCTTCGTGGCCGAGCCGGGCAATGTGATTCTCGCGGCCGACTATAGCCAGATCGAGCTGCGCCTCGCCGCGCATATGGCCGATGTGCCCGCGCTGCGGCAGGCGTTCCTCGCGGGCGAGGATATTCATGCCGCCACCGCCCGGGAGCTGTTCGGCGAACTCAATCGCGAGACGCGCGGGCGCGCCAAGACCATCAACTTCGCGATCCTCTACGGCATTTCGCGCTGGGGGCTGGCGGCGCGGCTGGAGATCAGCGCCGAGGAAGCGCAGGAGATGATCGGCCGCTATTTCGAGCGCTTCCCGGGCATCAGCGTCTATATCAACGAGACGCTGGAAAAGGCGCGCCATACGGGCTTCACCGAGACGCTCTTTGGCCGCAAGACCTGGTTCCCGCGCATCACCGCATCGATCCAGCATGAACGGCAGGGCGCCGAGCGCGCCGCGATCAACGCGCCCATTCAAGGGACCAGCGCCGACATCATCAAGCGAGCGATGGTCCGCATGGGGCCGGCGCTGGAGAAGGCTGGCCTGCCGAACGTGCGTATGCTCCTGCAGGTGCATGACGAACTGGTGTTCGAATTGCCGGAGGGCGATGTCGAGCGCGCGAAACCGGTGATCGAGCAGGTGATGGCGCATGCGGCGGAACCGCTGGTGCACCTGTCGGTGCCGCTCGGCGTCGACATCGGCACCGGGCCGAGCTGGGGCGCGGCGCATTAGCCGATACCGTCATCCTGAACTTGTTTCAGGATCCACTACCCCAGCCTAACGGCTCTTTCGTCGGCGCCATGGATGCTGAAACAAGTTCAGCATGACGGATAGCGTGGGGCGGCGCCATTGACAGTGCGCCTGCCCCCATTATGGGGCACAAGGCGCAGCCATATGGCCGCGCGCCTGCTCATAGAGACTGGAAAACCCCTTGTCCGCGATGATCAAAGTCACCCTGCCCGATGGTTCCGTGCGAGACGTCGCGCGCGGCACTACCCCGGCGGAGATCGCGGCGGCTATCGGGCCAGGTCTCGCCAAGGCGGCGATTGCAGCCCGCGTGGATGGCGAGTTGCGCGACCTTGGCCGCCCCCTTGAGGCGGATGCGGCGCTCGCGCTGGTGACGGCCAAGGACGAGGCGGACGCGCTCGAACTTGCACGCCATGATTATGCCCATGTCCTCGCCGAGGCGGTGCAGCAGCTGTTTCCGGGCACGCAGATCACTTTTGGCCCCTCCACCGACGACGGCTTCTATTACGACTTCGCGCCCGCCGAGCGCCCCTTCACCGACGAGGACCTGCCCGCGATCGAGGCCGCGATGCGTGGCATCATCGCCGCCGACAAGCCGCTGCGCCGCGAGGAATGGGACCGCGCCGACCTGATCGCGCGCTGGCGGGAACAGGGCGAGACCTTCAAGGCGGAATGGGCGGCCGAGCTGCCTGCGGGTGAGCCGCTCACCGTCTACTGGTCGGGGAGCGACTGGCTCGACATGTGCCGGGGGCCGCATCTGCCCTCCACCGGCAAGCTCGACCCGCAGGCGTTCAAGCTCACCCGCGTGTCCGGCGCCTATTGGCGCGGCGACCAGAAGAACGCGATGCTCAGCCGCATCTACGGCACCGGCTGGCTGTCGAAGAAGCAGCTCGACGCGCACCTGATCCGCCTCGAGGAAGCCGCCAAGCGCGACCATCGCAAGCTGGGGCAGGAGATGGACCTGTTCCACCTTCAGCCCGAGGCGCAGGGCTCGGTGTTCTGGCATGCCAAGGGCTATGTGATGTGGCGCGCGCTGGAGGGCTATATGCGCCGCCGGCTCGACGCGGCCGGCTATGACGAGGTCAAGACGCCGCAGCTGATGGACGTGCGGCAGTGGGAGAAATCCGGCCACTGGGGCAAATATAGCGAGAATATGTTCGCGGTGCCCGACGAGGTGCCGCAGGCGGGCGGCGAGGGGCCGGTTATCTCCGGCACCGGCGACATGCTGGCGCTGAAACCGATGAACTGCCCGGCGCACATCCTGATCTTCCGCCAGGGCATCAAGAGCTATCGCGACCTGCCGATCCGCATGGCCGAATTCGGCTGCTGCCATCGCAACGAACCGCATGGCGCGCTCCACGGCATCATGCGGGTGCGCCAGTTCACGCAGGACGACGCCCATATCTTCTGCCGCGAGGACCAGCTGATCGAGGAAGTGCGGCTGTTCTGCGACCTGCTCGACTCGGTCTATCGCGATCTCGGCTTCGCGCAATATGCGATCAAATTGGCGCTGCGGCCGGACCAGCGTTACGGCAGCGACGAAGAATGGGACCGGGCCGAGCAGAATCTGCGCGACGCGGTCAAGGCCGCCGGGCGCGACGGCCCCGAATATGGTTGGGCGGAACTGCCGGGCGAAGGCGCCTTTTATGCGCCTAAGCTCGAATTCCACCTGACCGACGCGATCGGCCGGACCTGGCAGTGCGGCACCATCCAGGCGGATACGGTGCTGCCCGAGCGGCTCGACGCGGCCTATATCGGCGACGATGGCGAGCGCCACCGGCCGGTCATGCTCCACCGCGCGGTGCTCGGCACGTTCGAGCGCTTCCTCGGCATCATGATCGAGCATTATGCGGGCAAGATGCCGCTCTGGCTGGCGCCGGTGCAGGCGGTGATCGCGACGATCGTGTCCGATGCGGATGATTACGGGCGGGAGGTCGCGGCACAGCTTGCGGCGGCGGGCCTGCGCGTCGAGACCGACCTGCGCAACGAGAAGATCAACTACAAGATACGCGAGCACAGCCTGGCGAAAGTCCCCAACCTCCTCGTCGTCGGCAAGCGCGAGGCGGAGGAGGGCACGGTGGCGCTACGCCGCCTCGGGTCGGACGAGCATCAGAAGGTGATGGCGCTGGCCGATCTCGTGGCGATGCTCCGTGCCGAGGCGCTGGCCCCGGATCTGGCCCGCGATTCGTGAGGCCCGCCCTTTCGTGAGGCTTGGGGTTGCGATTACGCAACAGGGTGACCATATCGCAAGGGCGCGCACCTAATGGTGCCCGTGCCCCTTTCCAGAATCTTTAAATATGAGTATTAGATTGCCCGCAATTGTTTCAAACAGCACAGGAGAAACTGCCATACGTCCCCCAATGATGCGCCGGCCACTGGCGCCGCCCCCGCCGGCCAACGGCCCGCGATACAACGAGTTCATTTCCGTGCCCAGGGTACGGGTGATCGACGAAAATGGCGATAATCTGGGCGTTTTGATTACGCGAGAGGCGATCGAGCAGGCGGCTGAGGTCGGGCTCGATCTGGTTGAGGTTTCTCCCAATGCCGACCCGCCGGTATGCAAGTTTCTCGACATCGGCAAGTTCAAGTACGAGGCTCAGAAAAAGGCGAATCTCGCCCGCAAGACCCAGAGGACGCAGGAGATCAAGGAGATCAAGATGCGTCCGAACATCGACGATCATGACTATGATACCAAGATGAAGAAGGTCCACGACTTCATCGGCGAGGGTGACAAGGTGAAGATCACGCTGCGCTTTCGTGGCCGCGAATTGTCCCACCAGCAGCTTGGCATGGCCCTGCTCCAGCGAGTCGCTGAAAATGTCGGCGAAGTCGCGAAGGTCGAGGCCTATCCGCGCATGGAAGGCCGCCAGATGCTGATGGTGCTCTCCCCGAAATAAATCGGCTGGACCGTCGAGTTGCCGGACTGTGGAACGCCTTTATCGCCCCACTTGACCGCGCCTTACGCCGTTTGCCGCGCGGCCTTGCCCCATTTGCGCGCGGCGGCAAGTGCGACGATCGTCAACTTCGCCTCGTCGCAGGCGCTGATGCCGGAGCCGGGCGCCTGCGCCTATGTGACCGGCACCATCCTGCCGATCGACGGCGGGCGGACCTTGTACTGAAGCCTGTCAGGCGGCCTGCTTGTAGATGGTGCGGTTGCGTCCGCTGCTTTTGGCTTCGTACAGGGATTGATCTGCGCGGCGCAGGGCCTCCTCGGGGTCTGACGTGGTGGTGGCGATGCCGGCGGAGAATGTCACCTGGCCGATGACCTCGTCGGTGTCGCGGGCGCGGAAATTCTTGCCGGCGACAGCTCTGCGCGCCGTTTCGATCAGCTCGAATGCCGCGTCTCCGTCCATGTCGGGCAGCAGGACGACAAATTCCTCGCCGCCGAACCGGGCGACCACATGGGGTTCCAATGTCTCGGACAGCGTTTCGGCGATGACCTTCAGCACCCGGTCGCCCACGGCATGGCCAAAGCGGTCGTTGATGGATTTGAACTTGTCGATATCGCAGAATGCCAGGGCGATGCTCGACCCCCTCTCGAGGCACGCCTGAATTTTGCGGTCGGCCGCGCGGCGGTTGGGCAGGTTGGTCAGGGCATCGCGTGACGCGTCGTCCCGCGCTGCATCCAGATCGATGCGCAGTTTCTCGGTTTCCCTGGCGGTTTCGGCAAGCTTGCGCTCGACCTCGGTCGTGCGCGCGATCATGGCCTGAACGACATTGATCAGGTCCGCGCCGGCCGAGACCTGTTCCATGCCCTGGGTCAGATCGCGACTGAAGGCGCCCGTGTCGCGCAAGGTCGATGCGGTGATATCGGCAACCGCCAAGGCCTGGTGCCGGATAAGGGCCCGGTACTCGTCATTAACGCCCGCAGCGTTGGTGCCGGCGCCTTCCGATGCCGCGCCCATCAGCGCATCGAGGTCCTTCTGCGTCAGGCGCACGCCGTCATAGGTGATCGCGTCGACCCCCTTGCGCAGCGCGCCGTTGACGCCGGTCAGATAGAGATAGGCGAAGGTATAATTGGACGGCGTGGGATCGAGCCTGTGCGCGTCGAGAAAGTGGATGGCCTCCTCGGCGGTTTTCCGGTTCATACTCTTCTTGGTCACGCGAGGGGCCCCCCAATGTCAGATCGGATTGCCCGTTATCATCATTTCGTTAACGCAACGTTTTTGCGCTGCAACATGACTCCGCTGGGCGCCGCCGCTCGATTTTTAGGCAGTATTTCAGGTCGCCGCCGCATCTTTGTGCATAGCAAAAAATAGGGTTGCATCGTCGCCCTCTTCGCGACATTTAGCGCCCCAGAAGGGCAACGGCGCCCTTCGATTCATCGTCCTGGCGGCGCAATGGCGCGCCTCGGGACTGGCATAGACAATGCATGGGCAATGGCGCCGCCGGTCTGGATAATCTCCGGGCTGGGCGGCTTTTTTGCGTTTTGCGGACATGGAATTCAGGCGGCGAGAATGTTGGGTCGGTTCAAGCAGATTGGTGCGCTGGAGCAGGGTTTCCCTGCGCGCGCGCCGCTATTTGCTGACCAGCGCAACCACCAGCGCGATCGCGAGGATGAGCGATATCAGCTGCCAGAAGCGGGCCGGATTGCGCTCGATCAGCGGAATGGCGCGCTGATTGACGCGGGCGACGGCCGCGCCGCCTTCAAGCGCGCGCAACAGTTCGATCACATCGCCGAATCGGTCCGCAGGATCGACCGCGACCGCGCGCATCAGCGTCGAGTCGAGCCAGGCCGGCAGTTCGGGCCGCGCCTTGCTCGGGGGCTCAAGTGTGCGGAAGCGCGGGCGGCTGAAGGCCTCGATCTCGCCATAGGGATAGATCCGCGCGAGGATGCGCCAGAGAGTGACGCCGAGGGCGAACTGGTCGGTGCCTTCGTCGCCAAGATTGCCGCCGAACATCTCCGGCGCGAGATAGCTGGGCGTGCCGGGGATCTCGCCCGTGGCGAATTCGTCCACGCGCGGCAGCCGGGCAACGCCGAGATCGATCAGCCTCAGCCCCCCGTCGGGCAGCAGGATGACATTGTCCGGCTTGATATCGCGGTGGATGATGTCGAGTCGGTGGAGCGCCGCCACGGCGCGGGTAAGCTTGATCGCGATCGCGAGGCCATCGGCAAGCTTGACGGGCGTTCTCAGGCGCTTTTCCAGCGTTTCGCCCTCGTAAAAGGGCTGGACGCCATAGAGCCGGGTCTGACGGTCCTGCGGAACGGCGACGATGCCGCCGACGAACGGGCTGGACACGCGGCTGCCCACCAGGATTTCGCGGGCGAAGGCGAGCCGCGCGCCGCTCTCGGACAGCAGGGCGGGCTTGGGAAATTTGATGACGACGGCCTGGCCGCTGGCCGGATCGGTCGCGCGGAACAGCCGGGTGTAGCGCCCGTCGGAGAGCAGGGCCTCGAGGCGAAAGCCGTCGACGCTTTCCCCCTCGCCCGGCGGGTCGAGGATCGGCAGGCGGCCGATGTCGCCGGCGATGCTGTCATGATCGACGGCGGGCAGGCTGACGATGTCGAGTATGATGGCGCTGGCATTGTCCTGGCTTCCCGCGCCGAGCGCCGCCTCGACAATGGCGGCGGCATCGGCGTCGGCGGAATTGCGCGCGCCAAGCAGCTTTTCGAGGCGCCTGGCCGACAGGCTGCCATGCACGCCGTCACTGGTCAGCAGCAGGCGGTCATGCTCGGCCAGCGTCACTTCGAGGTGGTCGAGGCGCAGTCGCTCCTCAATGCCGAGCGCCCGGTAGAGGATATGCTTCTGGTCGGGATGCGAGCGGGCATGATCCTGAGTCAGCAGCGTCAGATGGCCGTCACGAAAGTGCCACGCGCGACTGTCACCCACGTGCAGGACATGGCCACGGCGCCCCTTCAGTACCATTGCGGTAAAGGTCGTTGCGGCATGTGCCATCGCGTCGGTGCGCCCCATCGCGGCAAGCCAGCGGTTGAACGGCACCATGACCCGCTGCACCGCCGCGGCGGGACCGATCGTGTCGGGCTGGGTGTAGAGGCCGTCGATCAGGGCACGCACAGCCAATTCCGAGGCAATGCGGCCACCCTTTGCGCCGCCGACGCCGTCCGCCAGCGCCGCGATCATGCCGTGGCTCGCACGTTCGCTTTCCGTGGCCGCGTAAATGCCGACAAAATCCTGGTTGTCGGGCCTTGTGCCCGTCTCGGAGGCATGGCCGCCCGCCACCACCAAACGCCCTTCCGGTCTCAACGCCCATCACCTCCTGCACACATGCGCGCGAGGGGAGCGAACCGGCATGGCATCCGTCAAGTCCAATTCTCTTCAGCAGTAAGGATCTCAACCTCATGAGCGAGAAAACATTCTGGCAATCGGGGCACCGGCCCACGCTGATCATGGCGTTCCTCTACTTCGACATCGCCTTCATGGTCTGGAACATGCTCGGGCCGCTGGCGCCGATCATTGCGAAGGATCTGGGCCTGAACGCGGCCGAGAAGGGCTTCATGGTCGCCGTGCCGACGCTTGCCGGTGCCGTGCTGCGCCTGGTCAATGGTTTCCTCGTCGACCGGATCGGGCAGAAGGTAACCGGGTCCATCGGCCAGGTCGTCGTCATCCTGGGCCTGTTCACCGCCTGGTTTTTCGGGGTGCACAGCCTGCAGGGGACGATCGCGGTCGGCGTGATCCTGGGTTTTGCCGGCGCATCCTTCGCGGTCGCCCTGCCGCTGGCCTCGCGCTGGTATCCGCCCGAGCATCAGGGCAAGGCGATGGGCATTGCCGGCATGGGCAATTCGGGCACCGTGTTCGCGGCCCTGTTCGCGCCCCTGCTCGCCAAGGCTTTCGGCTGGAACAATGTGCTGGGCCTCGCGCTCGTTCCGCTGGTGATCGTGTTCGTCCTCTATCTGATTTTTGTGAAGGACAGCCCGAACCAGCCGCCCGCCAAGACCACGGCCGAATATGTCCGCGCCTATTTCCGCATGCTGAGTGAAGGCGATGCCTGGTGGTTCATGCTGTTCTACGGCGTGACCTTTGGCGGCTTTGTCGGCCTCGCGGGCTCCTTGCCGATCTGGTACACCGGCGAGTTGGACATGACGCCCGTGCATGCGGGCTATGCCACGGCGGCCTGTGTGTTCGCCGGATCGCTGGTGCGTCCTTTTGGCGGCGCGCTGGCTGACCGGATCGGCGGCATCAAGACGCTGTCGATGGTCTATACCGCCGCCGCGATCCTCCTCGTCGCGATCAGCATGGCGCCGATCAGCTTTGCGATGATGTTCCCGTTGTTCTTCCTCGTCATGGCGACGCTGGGCATTGGCAATGGCGCGGTGTTCCAGCTGGTGCCGCAGCGGTTTCGTCATGAAATCGGGGTAATGACCGGGCTGGTTGGTTTCGGCGGCGGCGTCGGCGGCTTCTATCTGGCCTCGTCGCTCGGCCTGGCCAAGCAATGGATGGGCAGCGCCTCGTCCGGTTTCCTGATCTTTGCCGGCCTGTCGCTCGTGGCGCTGGCCGGTCTCACTTCAGTCAAGAAGCGTTGGCGGACCACCTGGGGTGCGGCCATCCAGGGAGTACGTATCTGATGTCCGACAAGCCCCATCTCGTCGTTATCGGCAATGGCATGGCCGGGTGCCGCGCGGTGGAGGAAATCCTCGCCCGCGACCCTGGCAAGTTCCGCATCACCATTTTCGGGGCGGAACCCCGGGTCAATTACAACCGCATCATGCTGTCGCCGGTGCTGGCGGGGGAAAAGAGCTTCGAAGATATCATCATCAACGATGCCGTCTGGTACCGGGATAATGGCATCGAGCTGATCTCCGGCGATCCGGTCGCGGCCATCGACCGTGAGGCCAGGACGGTCACCGCCCAGTCCGGCCGCGCCGTGGCCTATGACAAGCTGCTGATCGCGACCGGCTCCGACCCCTTCATCATTCCGGTGCCGGGCAAGGACCTGCCGGGCGTGGTGACGTTCCGCGACCTGGACGATGTCGACAAGATGCTGGTCGCGGCCGAGCTGGGCGGCGACGCGGTCGTGATCGGCGGCGGCCTGCTGGGGCTTGAAGCCGCGCATGGCCTGTCCTTGCAGGGCATGAAGGTGACGGTCATCCACCTGATGCCGACGCTGATGGAGCGCCAGCTCGACGAGGCGGCAGGCTGGCTGCTCAAGAATGAGCTGGAAAAGCGCGGCCAGACGATCCTGACGCAAGCCGATACCGCCGAAGTCTTTGGCGACGGCAAGGTCGAGGGTGTGCGGCTGAAGGATGGGACGGAGATTCCCTGTTCCATCGTCGTCATGGCGGTCGGCATCCGTCCCAGCACGATCCTGGCGAAAGCTGCGGGTCTGGCCGTGGGACGCGGCATCCATGTGGACGATCACATGGTCACCTCCGACGCGGATGTCCTCGCCGTGGGCGAGTGCGTCGAGCATGACGGCAATGTCTATGGCCTGGTCGCACCGCTCTGGGAGATGTGCCGGTCGTTGGCGGACGGGCTGGTGGGCGCCGAGAATCCCTACCGCGGCTCGGTGACCTCGACCAAGCTGAAGGTATCGGGCATCGACGTGTTCTCGGCGGGGGATTTTTCCGGCGGGGATGGCTGCGAGGACATTGTGCTGCGCGACGCGACGCGGGGCATCTACAAGCGGGTGATCGTCAAAGAGGACCGCGTGATCGGCGCGGTGCTCTATGGCGATACCGCGGACGGCAACTGGTATTTCGACCTGCTGAAGAAACAGGAGGACATCGCTTCCATAAGAGAGGCGCTGATCTTCGGGCAGGCGTTCGCGTCCGGGGGTGCGCTGGCGGACCCTAGGGCGGCCGTTGCGGCGCTCTCCGATGATGCGGAGATTTGCGGCTGCAACGGCGTCAGCAAGGGTCAGGTCATGGCCTGCATTTCCGGTGGCGCGGGCACGCTCGATGCGGTGCGCAGCGGTTGCAAGGCCTCGGCCAGCTGCGGCTCGTGCACCGGGCTGGTCGAGAACCTGCTCGCGCTGAGCCTGGGCGACGATTATGCGGGCGAACGCGCGGTCAAGCCGATGTGCGCCTGCACCAGCTTCACCCATGAGGAAGTGCGCGCCGCGATCCGCGACAAGGGGCTGAAAGAAATCCCGCAGGTGATGCAGGCGCAAAGCTGGTCGACGCCCGATGGCTGCGCCTCCTGCCGCCCGGCGCTCAACTATTATCTGCTGTGCGCCTGGCCGGGCGAGCATGTCGAGGACCCGCAGAGCCGCTTCGTCAACGAGCGGATGCACGCCAATATCCAGAAGGACGGCACCTATTCGGTGGTGCCGCGCATGTGGGGCGGGGTGACGACGCCCAATGAGCTGCGCGCGATCGCGGATGCCGCCGACAAATATGGCGCGCGCATGGTCAAGGTGACGGGCGGCCAGCGGCTCGACCTGTTCGGCATCAAGAAGGAGGATCTGCCCGCGATCTGGGCCGACCTCAATGCGGCCGGCATGGTCTCGGGCCATGCCTATGGCAAGGCGCTCCGCACGGTGAAGACCTGCGTGGGGTCCGAATGGTGCCGGTTCGGCACGCAGGACTCGACCGGGCTTGGCATCCAGCTCGAGCAGATGACCTGGGGCAGCTGGATGCCGCACAAGTTCAAGATCGCGGTGTCGGGCTGCCCGCGCAACTGCGCCGAGGCCACGATCAAGGACTTTGGCGTGATCTGCGTGGACTCCGGCTATGAGCTGCACATCGGCGGCAATGGCGGCATCCACCTGCGCGGCACGGACCTGCTGTGCAAGGTCGCGACCGAGCAGGAGGCGCTCGACTATTGCGCGGCGTTCATCCAGCTCTACCGCGAGGAGGCGCGCTATCTGGACCGCACCGCGCCCTGGGTGGAGCGGGTCGGGCTCGACTATGTGAAGCAGCGCATCGTTATGGACGAGGTCGGCCGCGAGGCGCTGCGCAGCCGCTTCCTCCACGCCCAGAGCTTCCTCCAGCACGACCCCTGGGCCGAGCGCGCCGCCGGCGCCGAAGCCCACCTCCACCAGCATATCGCCGAAATCAGGCCCTTTGCTGTTGTGGGGG
>Ga0207675_100000436_pt1 | contig 40555 bp, 33 predicted proteins | sample KBSSwiS42_FD_184305 | JGI IMG/M metagenome (GOLD analysis project Ga0207675, IMG submission 184305) | Switchgrass rhizosphere microbial communities from Kellogg Biological Station, Michigan, USA - KBS Switchgrass S4-2 (SPAdes) (version 2) | ecosystem: Host-associated > Plants > Roots >...
CACGTCGACCTGCCCGGACTGCAGCGCGTTGACCTGGCTGGTCTCATCGGCGATGTTGGTGGTCACCACCGAATCCAGATGCGGAAGCCCGCTGTGCCAGTAGTTCGCGTTGCGCACGAACGTGCTCGCCACACCCGGGGTGAAGTTCTGATACTTGAACGGGCCGGTGCCATCGGGATTCTTCGGATCGAAATCCCGCGGAACCATCGTGAAGTACACCGACGCCAACATCTCGGGCAACACCGAGAACGGCTGGTGATACTGCACCAGCAGTGTGGTCGGGTTGGCCACCTTCGACGACGCCAGATCAACCGGACCCAAACTCGTGGCGCCCGGATACTTCATCGACACGATCCGGTTGAGGCTGAACAGCACATCATCGGCGGTGAACGGTTTACCCCGATGGGTGGTCACCCCATCGGGGATCACGATCGTCCACTGTGTGCCGTCGCTGTTGGGGGTAATCGACTTGGCCATCGACAACTGCGGCTGGCCCTGCGCATCGAGCACCACCAGCTGGTCATAGAGCTGATAGATCCGGTTGAAATCGGCGTTGGTCAACCCGTTCTGGCCATCAAGAGTGTCGGTGCTGGCGCCACCCTGAGCACCCAACCGCAACGCCCCACCCTGCTTGGCCGGCCCACCCGGACCCGCCGGCCCCTGTTGCTGCTGCTGAGGACCCGACCCCCCACCACAGCCCGCCAACGTCGCAGCAGCACCCACGGCCGCCGCGCCCACCGCCGCCGTCCACAAAAACTGCCGACGACCAAACTGCGCACTACCAAAACCGGATCCAGGTTCCGCACCTTTGTTGTGGACCACCGGGTCCCTCCCATCCTTGTCTACAATGGCTTGGGGCCGAGCGACATTCGGCGACGATGGGCGAACCCGTTGTCGACGAACGCTCGGTCGGTCATTGCTCGGGGCCGGGGTGTCACACCCGCGACCGGTTTGGTGTTGGCTCGATCACTACCGTTTAAGTGTCGAAGAACACGTCGACGGTGAGTAGACGCCAAGTGTGAACACAGTTTGCAGATCACTTCACACACCGTTCAATTAGGGTATGCTCACTCGTGTCCGAGACGGGTGTCCATGTTTGAGTTCCCCTGTTCGGGGCCTTACTCCTACTGCCGGGATAAGCCACGCTGGCCGGCCGATCGCACAGTTCTACCGACGCTGCATTTATTGAGATCCAGACCGTGGGGCTGCGGGCGTGTGCTCGGCTGACGGAGGCTTCGCGGACCCTCGCACCGGCACCCGGGCGGAGTCTGGTCGGGGTGCGATGGGAACCGCGGGCGGTCTCAGATGCCAAGGACCTTGAGGCTCTGCCCTAGAAGCTCCCGCCGATGGCTGTCCACGTCCTCGCCGGGGTTGCGCTGGGGGCCGCCGGAGTGGCCGATGAGGTCCATGCCGCCCTTGATGCCGGCGTTGTAACCGCCGCTGACAAAAGTGCTCAGCAGCGGGAAGAGGGTCCTCCAGAGGCTGCGTGCACCGGCAAGGTCCCCCTGTTGGACCGCGTCATAGACCGCGACGAGCTGGGCAGGAACGACGTTGGCGGCACCGATCACAGACCCGGCCGCTCCCTCGAGCAGTGCAGCCAGGAAAAGCGTGTCCCAGCCGACGAAAACCGAGACGGCCTCACCGTATTCGTGGATCAGCTGTGCTGCCGCCGTGAAGTCACCGCTGGTGTCCTTGACGTACTTGATATTGGGGACCTCGTCGATGAGTTCGCCGAGGATGGCGGGAGTGAGGTTGACTCCGGTTGCGGCGGGCAGGTTGTAGGCCATCACCGGAATCGACACTGAACCTGCGACGTCGGCGTAATAGCGTTTGGTCTCGGCAATGGAGAACGGCTCGTAATAAGGAGCGACCAGCATGATCGCTGCGGCGCCGTTCTTCTCGGCGTGCTGAGACAGCCCGATCGCCTCCCGCGTGCTGCAGGCACCGGTGTGCGGAACAACAGGGACCCGGCCTGCGGTCTGGTCGATGACCACTTCGACGACATGCTCACGCTCCGCGCGGGTCAGCGTCGAGAACTCACCCGTCGATCCGCATGGAACGAGCCCGTGGATGCCCGCATCGACGGTGCGATCAACGAGCGATCGCAGACCCGCCTCATCAACTTCTTGCTCTGCGGTGAACGGGGTCGCGACCGCGGAGTACACACCTCCGAGCGCCTCAGCCATGCCCTCTTCCTTCCAGTAACACGATTGTCCAACAATGGTAATTGTAATTTACCTTTTAGGGAAGAGGAGGCAGAACTGCGGTGTAAGACACGGGCCAGAGCGAGGTGCGCAGCGTACCGGGGCGTGCCCGAGCGGGCCGCAGGCAACAGCATCGGAATCCACTTGCCGTTGAAGGTAATTACGACTTACCTTTAAGTCGTGGGGCCGCCTGCCGAGCTGCTTCGCGCACACCACTGATCGAACTCGTGAAAGTAGGAACACGTGAGGTTCAGCCGCATGATCAACGTCGTCGACTGTCACGCCGAGGGCGAATCAGGAAAGGTGGTGGTCGGCGGTATCGGCGATGTCCCTGGCGACACTATGTTCGACAAGCGTGTCTATCTGCAAGACAACCTTGACCAGCTTCGCGAATTGTTGCTCTTCGAGCCGCGCGGGGCTGTCTGGCACAACGCCAACATCGTTCTGCCGTCGAACAACCCGAAGGCCTCGCTGGGGTATGTGATCCTCGAATCCACTGAGTATCCGGTGATGTCGGGCTCGAACACCATGTGCGTGGCCACGGTGCTTCTTGAGACCGGCATGCTGCCGATTCACGAGCCCGTCACTGAGTTGGTTCTGGAGTCGCCGGCGGGCCTGATCCGCGTGCACTGTGAGTGCCGCGACGGCAAGGTGATTCGCGCCAAGCTCTACAACCAGCCTGCCTTCGTCTATCACCTCGATGCTCAGATCGAAGTCCACGGGCTGGGATCGCTGCGTGTCGACGTGGCGTACGGCGGCATGACGTACGTGTTGGTCAACGCGGTCGACGTCGGCTTCGATCTGCGGCCCGAGGAAGCCCGCGCGCTGTGTGAAATGGGGCAGCGCATCAAGGTCGCGGCCGCAGCACAGCTGGCGGTTCAACACCCCGTTAACCCCGACATCCCGGGTATCACTCAGACCGCGTTCACCGGCCCGCTGTTTCGCGACACCGATATTGACGGCGCCGACATGCTGCGATCACGCAATGCCGTCATCGTCTCTCCGGGCCGGGTCGATCGGTCCCCGTGCGGCACGGGCACTTCTGCGCGTCTGGCGGTCCTGCATGCCCGCGGCGAGATCGAGCAGGGTCAGCTGTTGCGGCACGAGTCGCTGATCGGGTCGACATTCGACGCCCGGGTCGAACACGTCACCAGTGTCGGTGCCTATCCCGCGGTCGTGCCGAGTGTGGCGGGCCGCTGCTGGATCACCTCGTTCAACCAGCTGGTTCTCGACCCCGCTGATCCGTTTCCGCACGGCTACACCCCGAGCGACACCTGGATGAGCGGCAATTAACGATCGCGCACGACCCGCGCGGTGGCGGTGGTCAGCGCGGCGGGATGATCGACCACCGCGGGATGGACACCCGGGTGCCGTCGAAGGTGATACCGGACAGGCTCGACACCGCGACGTCGACGTCTTCATCACGGCTCGCTATACCGACCCCGATGACGTGCGCAATGCCAGCCGCTCGTGCGGAGCGAATGCCCGCGCAGGCGTCTTCGAACACGATGCACTGGTCTGGGCGCAGGCCGAGCGCGGCTGCGCCGGCCAGATACGGGTCGGGGGCGGGCTTGCCCGATGCCACGTCGTCGGCGGACACAACGCTGACCGGGTGGGCGATGCCCGCAGAGGTTAAGCGGGCTAGTGCCATGCAGCGGCGGCCTGAGGTGACCAACGCCCATGAGCCGGGCGGACAGCCGGCGATGAGCTCCGGGGCGCCCCGGATCGGCGGCACGTCGGTCGCCAGAGTCAACTCCATGTCCATGAGGTCTTCGGTCGCCGCTGCTGCGTGTTCGGCACTGACGAGGTCGGCGACGACTTCACGCAACCGCAGTCCGTGCCGGATGTCGCGGTGGAAGTCGAATCCCGGCACCCACCGTGTGGCCCACTGGTTCCACACCCCGGCGGCTACCTCATGGGAATCGACCAGGACGCCGTCGTTGTCGAAGAGCACGCCGGCAGCCGGGAACATGCGGCGCCGACCGGCGTCGCCCCCGCCGGCTGAGCTCTCGGACGCGCCTAAACCGACACGCACCGCGTCACTGTGCCATGTCCCTGCCCCAAGCGCAGGTCTGTCGGACGCGCCATTTCGGGTAACGCCGCGTGGCTGGATGCGATCAGAGGCGGCTGTCGATCATGACATGCTTGACGCGGGTGAACTCGAGGAAGCCGGCAAGCGCGTTCTCGGTCCCGATACCGGATTGGCCGAACCCGCTGACGGGCAGGTCGGGCCCGAATACCAGATGGTTGTTGACCCACACGGTCCCGAAATTCAGTGCATTCTGCACGCGTGTAGCCCGACCAACATTGGCGGTGAACACCGACGAGGCCAGTCCGTATCGTGTTCCGTTGGCTTTGGCCAGTGCATCGGTTTCATCGGCGAAGGCTTGGACGGTGAAGACGGGCCCGAAGATCTCTTCGGCGACGATCTCGTCGTCCTGCTCGACGCCGACGACGATGGTGGGCGGAAAGAAATAGCCGCGGGAGTTGGTGTCGGCCTGCCCGCCCAACACCACCGAGGCCGAGGCCGGCAGACTGTCGATCTTGGCAACAACTCGAGCCAGCTGCGCCCGCGAATTCATCGGTCCCACCAGTGTTTTGGGGTCTAGAGCGTCGCCGACGACGTATTGCTGGCAGCGTTGCCTCAGCCCGGCCACGACGTCGTCGACAATGGTGTCCTCGACGATGAGCCGGGTTGCCGACATGCACTCCTGGCCGGTGTTGTACAGACCCCCCGCGGCGATGACGTCCAGCGCCGAGTGCAGTTCGGCGTCAGCGAAGACGAGAACCGGCGAATTACCGCCCAGTTCCATGACGGCCCGTTTGACGCCATCAGCGGCGGCCATGCCGACCTTGCGGCCGGTATCGATCGAACCGGTAAACGATACGACGTCGACGTCGGGGTGGTGTGACAGCGCGTCCCCGACGACCCCGCCGGCACCGAACACAAGGTTGAGCACGCCTGGGGGCAGGATCGCACCGGCGAGTTGAACCAGCAGTGCCGTCGAGTACGGGGTGGTCTCGGCAGGCTTGATGACCACGGTGTTGCCGACCGCCAGTGCCGGAAAGATCTTGGCGACAGCCTGCAGCAGCGGATAGTTCCACGGAGTGATAGCGGCGACCACGCCGAGCGGTTCGCGGCGCATCACCGAGGTGATTCCGCTCAGGTAGTCACCGCCGGCCTGCGCGGACAGCGTTCGACCAGCGCCGGCGAAGAAACGCATGGCGTCCAGGCAGCCTGGCAGCTCGTCGTCGCGGACGGCGCTGACCGGCTTTCCGGCGTCGACCGCTTCCATCGACAGCATCTGCTCAAAGTGCGTTTCCACCGCGTCGGCGATCTTGAATAGCGCTTGGGAACGCTCGGCGGGAGTGGTTGCCGCCCAGGCGTTCTGCGCGCCACGGGCCGAGGCCACCGCGGCGTCGGCGTCCTTTTGCGACGAGGACGCCACGTTGCCGAGGCGTTCGCCGGTGGAAGGGTCGAAAACTTCGATGGTGTCGGCCGACGATGACGGCCTCCAGCCGCCGTCGATGAAGTTGCCCGAGATCTGGGCGGCGAAATCACGCACGTAGGCGCGCTGCTCGGCGGCAGTCATAGCGGAGGTGTTCACAGTTGCGTCCAGTGTCCTGTCTGGTTGATCGTCCTCGTGCACGGGCGTGCACGGGCGTGTTTAGGTGGGTGCCTCGCGGTAGCGGCCGGTGTAGCCCAGCGCGCCCTGGAAGACGTCGTCCAACAGCTCATCGGCGGCTTGGTCGATCGATGCGGGTGTGCGCAGCTGTCCCGGGTAGCCGATCAACTCGCGTATCTGCGGGACCATGTAGTAGGTGCCGGCGACGAACGTTGCCACCACACCGAAGGTGGCGCGATCAAGCTGATGCAACGTCCGCACCGTCGCGGCCAGGTCGGAGACGCCGGCGAGGACACGCAGCACCTCCATCAGTGTCGGCACCAGCTCGGCCCGCGCCAGGCACGCCCGGTCGAGCCAGGTGCCGTCAGGATCAGCCTCGCGCAGTGCCGGCATCGTGTTGGTAGGGGGGATCAGAATGTCGGCGACGTCATACAGCGTGTCCCGGTCGGTTCGGCTCAGAGCGCTCATGACGCGGTCACCTGCCAGCGCGCCGCGGCGACGAGGTGCTCGGCGGTGCGCAGCGCCATCGCCGTGATCGTGGCAGTGGGGTTCACGGCACCCGAGGTGGGCATGGTGCTGCCGTCGACGATGGCCAGGTTCGGTACGTCATGAGCCAGTCCCCATTTGTCGACGACCGAGGTGGCGGGGTCGATGCCCATCTTGGCGGTGCCCAGCAGGTGGCCCGGCTGGTCGGGCCACAGGTCGGTGCGCACCGTCTTGATGGCACCGGCAGCGAGGTGGGCCTCTTCAAGACGGTCGAGGTTGAAGCTCATCAGCCGGCGAGTGTTGTCCGAAATGCGGTAGCGGATTCGCGGAGCGGGGATGCCGTGGGAGTCGGTCAGAGTGTCGTCGAGGGTGACGGTGTTGGTCTCCTCGGGCATGTCCTGAGAGTTGATGGCCCACTGCAGGCTTCGGCCCAGCGTTTCGGAGATCCGGTCGTGGATGGCGGGGCCCCACTGCTCGCCGAAGCCCGCCCGGTCGTGCAGCGACAAGGCGCGCAAGGGGCCGCCCGTGGGCATCACCTGCCACTTGGCGCCGCCGACGAAGCCGCGGGAGGTGTCGGTTTCGTAAAACTCCAGCGAGTGGATGGACTGTCCGGCCGGCCCGAGCCAGCTGTCAAGGGGTTCGTCGTAGATTCCCGTGACCGCACCGTTGGGGTGCAGCATCAGGCGCTTTCCGACCAAGCCGGAGGAGTTCGCAAGTCCGTCTGGGGCATCGGCGTGCGCCGACAGCAGCAGTAGTCGCGCTGTGCCAATTCCGTTGGCCGCCAACACGACAAGGTGAGCCTTCTGTCGGCGTTCAATGCCTTCGGCGTCGAAGTAGATCGCACCGTCGGCGCGGCCCCGAGCGTCGGTGGTGATCCTGCGGACCCGGCAATGGGTGTTCAGCTGTGCGCCGTGCTTGATGGCCGACGGCCAGTGGGTGAGGTCGAAGGAGGCTTTGGCTCCCTCGGGGCACCCCGTTTCGCAGGTGCCGATTCGGGCGCAGCGGGCGAGGGAGCCCACACGCTGGGATGCGATCGCGTTAGGAGCGGGCCACCAGTGCCACCCCAGCTTGTTCATCCCGGCCGCAGCGCGGCGTCCGATTTTGCCGATTGGGTGAGGTGGCAACGGGGGCACCATGCCCGGCGGGTACATCGGATCGCCTTCGACGCCGGACACGCCGATGGCGCGGTCGATCTTGTCGTAGAAGGGGGCGAGGTCGTTGTAGGTCAGCGGCCAGTCGTCGCCGACACCGTCGAGGGAGTGCATGCGAAAGTCCGAGGGCAGCAGGCGCATCCATTGCGCACCGTAGAGCAATGTGCTCCCCCCGACACCGCCGATCATCAGCGGATGCAGATCGCTGTCGTCGACCTCCAGCGGGTAGTCGTCGGGCGATTTGCGGATATTGGGCTCGGCGCTCCACCCTTGCTGGGACAGCAATTCCCATTCCGGTTTGACGCCGGGGAACTCGTTGTTGTTGTACCACCGACCCTGTTCCAGGCAGAGCACCCCGAAACCGTTGCGCGCCATTTCGCGTGCCACTACCGCTCCTGACGGGCCGGCTCCGACGATCAGAACGTCGACAGTCTCGGTTTCGGTGGAAGGATTCGCCACACTCATCTGACACCCTTTTCCGGTAGCAACCCGATCGCCGCTGCGGCCGACGGCGACGATCGTCCGACTCGGCAACTGAGACTTAAATGGCCGTTAAAGGTTATCTCAATTAGCCTTTTGGGGCAAGCACGGCGCCGATGTGCGCGGCTAAATGGCCTGGCGCAGGGGCGTGGGCGGATCAGGGACTCGTGTAAAGCGCAGCGCCCAGTCCGCCGTCGACGACGATCGAGGCGCCGTTGACAAAGGATGCGTCGTCTGAAATTAGGAAGCGCACGACGTGGGCAACTTCAGCAGGGTCGGCGATGCGTTCGACCGGATAGCACGAACAGATCTGGCGGCGGGCTTCCTCGGGGTCCTCGTGGGCGGCGAAATACTGCTGCACCATCGGGGTGTCCATATCGCCGGGCAGGACCGCATTGGCGCGGATTCCGGCACGAGCAAGTGCTCGGGTCACCGCGATACTGCGGGTGAGGCCCAGTACAGCGTGCTTGCTCGTGGTGTAGGCCGGCAGCATCGGATCGGCACTGACCGACAGCACCGAGGCGATGTTGACGATGCTGCCGCCCCGACCGAGTCGCAGCATCGCCGCCGCGGCGTGTTTGCACACCCAGAAGGGTCCACGGACGTTGGTGGCATCGATGGTTTCCCAATCCTCGTTGGTGGTGTCCAGAAGGTCGCGTTCGATTTGCTTGCCTGCATTGTTGACGACGAAATCGACGCTGCCGAAGCGCCTTTCGACCTCGGCGAGCGCGCTGATGACAGCGGCCTCATCCGTGACGTCGGCTTGCAGCACCTCGGCAGTGCCGGCCAGACCGTGAGCCCGGGCTGCGGTTTCGCGCAGTCCTTCGATGTTGCGGCCAAGAGCCACGACGTTGGCGCCGTCGGCAGCCAGATCGAGCACAATTGCGCGGCCCAGGCCGCCGGAAGCTCCTGTCACGAGTCCTGACTTGTTGGCGCAGCTGCTCATTCCGTCCTCACTTCGTGGTAGGGGTGGTGTCCGGTGGGCCGGCTCTGGGGGTCGGCTGAACGATTCGCAACGTTGCCTCCGCCTCGGTGGCGCGGACGGCGACGATGTCACCGCTGGTCAGGCTGGCGTAATTGGGGGCGTCGGCGACGATGACGGGACAACGGACTCCGTAGAGTTCGCGGCTGACCACTGCGCCGACGCACAGCACGTAGTCGGCGGCGGCCAGGACTACGGCCACCGGACCATTCCCGGCCGCCCAGGCCTGGGCGAAGACTTGCGCGTTCGTGCCCGATCCTCGGGATTCGGGCATTACCAGTACCTTTCCCGCCACTGACCTGCCGCGCTGGGGGTGGCTGTGATGATTGATGATGCCGGTGCCCGGATCGAGCCCTCCCCACGCGTTGAGCGGTTCACTGAGAGTGAGCACGACACCTTCGCCGCAGCCCGTCAACAAGACGCGGACCGGGTGGCCGCCCTCAGAACCCGTCATGGTCGATCACCCTGCCCGCGATCGCGGATTCGACGCATACCTCAAGGTCGGCGAACAGAACATCGACGCCGATGTTGCGGGGCGCATACCAGGCCCACTTGGCGGAGTTGGTCAGCACCAGCCCGTCGGTCTGCGGCAGGATCGGCGTGTTGTAGGTGCAGGTGTCGGTAACGATCCGCACGCCGGCGGATTCCAGGATTTCGATGAGCCCCCGCTTCGCGACCTCGTCATACACCCATCGGCCGGCGTTGACGTAAAGCGGTGTTCTCTCGTGGACGCGTCGACGGTTGAGCAGCGTTGCCAGGTGGCCAAACTCCGCGATTGAGAAGTGGGGCGTGCCGATGCATACGGCCGCCAGCTTGCCGCTCCTGCGGGTGCTGAGCTCGGTCCATGCCCGGTGCAGGTCCGCGGTCGTCACCGTGATGGTCTGCTCGGGAGCCCGGCCCCCGAACACCTCATCCGCATCGAGCGCTTCCGGCGTGACGCCGAGGACATGGAAGAGCGCGACGGCCCCGGTCGAGGCGGTCGCCGCGCCGAAGGCTTTGAGCTGGTCTTCGGTAGCCGTAGTGATGCCGCGCACCACTGGCACTCGGCTACCGCACCACTGGCCGACCAGGTGGCCCAGCAGCGGGAAGAACGCGTCGCGGGCCATCACGGGTGCCGGTAGTGCGGTGACGTCGACGAGTAGCCGGCCGCGGCGCCCTTCATCGGTGTGGAGGCCGGCGAAGGGAGCGCGGCCCACGATTGCGGCGGCGATGTCGACGAAGTCGCCGTAGCGCTGGGTGCGCGCGCCCAGCACGCTGTTGGCGAAGACAATGGCGTTAGATTCGCCCCAGGCGATGTGTTGGCCGAGTTTCGGGCGATTGGCAAGCAGGTACGGAGCGCAGGTCCAAGTCGGCGCACAGCCGAGACGCTCGTAGAGGTCCATCAGGATCCGGGCATGTGTCGCCAAGTCCTGAGGGCCATTCCAGTATTGCGGGTGCCGGAGATCAATCGAGCCGACGTTGAGCGTGGTGGGTACCGATACCCGGGCGCCGCCGTCGACGAGCGCCTTTACGAAGTCGATCGATACCGCGCCGACGTACAGGCAACCATCGACGTGCGCGCTGTGGACATCGATCAGCGTCGGCGCGTCCATGGCGTTGGCAACGGCCACCAGAACCCGCATGGCCAGTTGAGCGCCGGGCCCGTGCTCACCGTTGAGGTAGGCCCGGTCATGTTGACTGAGTGCAGTCGATGCCGGCATCTGCAGGGCCTCCGTCCGCCAGCTCTCACCGGCGGTCATAAAGGCTAGTGCTATTGTCCTCTAATGGCCAATATACTCTCTAGTACCAGGCCGGATGGGCCGCGCGGAGAGGCATAGAGCGGGCTGCGCTGTAGAAACTCACCGTTAGCGGCCTCCGGACTTATCATTTGAGTGCAGTGAGCCCGAAGGAGTGACCGAATGCGGGACTTCAGTCCAGTTCGTACACGCAGCGTTGCCAGCGATGTGGTGGGCCAGATTGTCGAACGTCTGCGTTCGGGGGAACTGAAGCTGGGCGATGTCCTGCCCGGCGAACGCGTCCTGGCCGCACAGATGGACGTGTCTCGCCCGACAGTCAGCGGCGCAATGGCCCGGCTGGCCGATGCCGGGATTCTGCGGCGGCGCCCGGGACGGCAGGGCAACGCCGAAATCATCTCGATCTGGGTTCCAGACGAACTCATCGAGAGGCACACTGCCGTCGGCAGATTGGAGGCCGACGACATTTTCCGCGTGCTCGAGGCACGCAAAACGCTCGAGCCGCGCATCGCCCAGCTGACGGCATTTCGGGCAACCGATGAGGACTTCGCCGAGTTGCAGGACTCCATCGATCTTCTTGTCGCCCACGGTGACGACATCAATCGCGCGGAACAGGCTGAGCTGCTGTTTCACCGGATCATGTGGCGCGCCGCCCGCAACAGCTCACTGCAAGCCATGATGTTGGGACTTGAGCAAGAACTCGCCCCGATCCACGACATGATGCTGCGCACTCCCGAGGACTACGCGGCGGGAATCGAACTGCACACCGCCACACTGGCAGCCCTCAAGCGTGGCGACCCCGCCGAGATCGAGAACGAGATGTACCGGCATTTGGGGCATTTCGAAGCGATTGTCGCCGACGTGCTGCAACGCACCCCACATCGTCAGACGCCGCCGTTCCTGCTGGCGGGCGCCCACTGACACGTTGAGCCGATGCGCAGTCCTCGGGGTTGACGTGCGGTGGTGGTTACCCGGCCGCGAGGCGCTCCTCGTAAACCGTCGAGCGGATCGCTTCGCGGCACGTGCAACTTGTACGCGCTGCTGTGTAGTTGGGCGGTGACCTTTTGCACATGCTGCGTCTGTCAGGTCCGTTGCTGGCCGAGAACACTAAAAATGCGTCCGCGATCTGAAGTCGCCGCAGACGCCCATACGACAGTGGTTATCGGCAAGGAGACTTATTGTGTCGGTCATTCTCAAGGCGCCGGCAGCGCAGGTCGGCACCGCCCACAAGAGCGATCCCCAGGTTGTGGAGACCGTCGCGGCGGTTCTCGACGACATTCGCGCCAACGGCGATTTGGCGGTCCGCAGGTATTCCGAGAAGTTCGATAAATGGACGCCTGAATCGTTCCGCCTCAGCGGCGACGAGATCGCCAGGATCGTCGCCGATCTGCCGACGACGGTCATCGACGACCTGTCCTTCGTACAGCAACAAGTCCGTAGATTCGCCCAGGCGCAACGGGATTCCATGCGCGACGTCGAGATCGAGACCCTGCCGGGAGTGCGGCTGGGTCACAAGCACGTGCCGGTGGCGGCCTCGGGCGCCTATGTGCCGGGCGGCCGCTACCCGCTGACGGCGTCGGCGCACATGACCGTGGTGACCGCCAAGGTGGCCGGCGTCGATCGCGTGGCGGCGACCACGCCCCCGAACGCGGGCACACCTCCGCAGATCAGCGTTGCGGCAATGCATCTTGCCGGAGCCGATGAAATCTATGTGCTCGGCGGCGTGCAGGCTATCGGTGCGCTGGCGTTGGGTACCGAGACGATCGCCCCCGTCAATCTGTTGACCGGCCCGGGCAACGCGTACGTCGCCGAGGCCAAGCGACAGCTGTTCGGCGAGGTCGGTATCGATTTGTTCGCCGGACCCACCGAGGTGCTCATCATCACCGATGACACCGCCGATCCGTTCGTCGTGGCCGCCGACCTGCTCAGCCAGGCCGAGCACGGGCCGGATTCCCCCTGCGTGTTGGTGACGACCTCAGAGCGTGTGGGCCGCGAGACCATCGTTGAAGTGTCTCGCCAGCTGCAGAACCTACCTACCAGCGGCGTCGCGGCGGTGTCCTGGGAGAGGTACGGCGAGGTGCACCTGGTCGATGACCTGAAGGAGGCGTTCGCGTTGGGCGATCAATTCGCCAGCGAGCATGTCCAGATCCTCACCGCTGAACCGCGCCGTGCGCTGACCGAAATGCACGACTACGGCGCGTTGTTCCTGGGCGATAAGACTTGTGTGTCGTACGGCGACAAGACCATCGGAACCAACCACGTGCTGCCGACTTTGGGCGCGGCTCGGTACACCGGCGGACTCTGGGTGGGCAAGTACCTCAAGACGGTGACCTACCAGGAGATCGACAACGCCGAGTCCAGCGCGGAACTGGGCCGCATCTGCGGCCGCGCGGCACGTCTGGAGAATTTCGAGGGCCACGCCCGGTCGGCCGACGTGCGCGCTGCCAAGTTCGGCGGTGACGCGCTGCCTTGGACCGACCATGCCTTCGACACCGCCGGTAAGGTTTCGGCGCGCTGAACGACCGCACAGGCATCCTGCCCCCTAGTGTCACCGTCGGGCGTCGCCCGGTAATGCCCCTCAGCACAGGGGCCAAGGAGTGAATTCCGTTGAGCGCAAACCCCCAGCCGAAAGTCCCCACGTTGCGCGCGGTCGATCACTGTGCCTACACGGTGCCCGATCTCGAAGGGGCGGTGGACTTCTTCGTTGACCATTTCGGTGCCGAACTCGTGTTCTACGACGGGCCGTTCCTCGACGAGAAGTTCGACGGCATGCGACGGCGCCTCAACGTCGACCCGCGCGCCCAGTGCCGGATCGCGATGATTCGGATCGGCAAGCATCACAACGTCGAACTGTTCGAATATGCTGCGCCGGAACAGAACAGCGTATTGCCGCACAACAGCGATATCGGAGGACATCACCTCGCGTTCTATGTCGACGACATCGACGCCGCCCACGACTATGTCCGATCCATCCCCGGTGTGGTGGTGCAGGAAGGACCCAACGGTGTCGATCCGGCAGCGCCGGTGGCCGGTCAACGTTGGTTCTACTTCCAGTCGCCGTGGGGGATGCAACTCGAACTCACCAGCTGCCCCACCGGGGGCTTCTACGACGGACTGCCGGGGGCGGCAATGGCTGCGCCAAGCCGGGCATGGCGCTGAGCGGCAAAACCAGCCGGGCCTGACCATCTGGCGTGCACAAGCGTCACCGCCGATTTCGCCATCACACGGCGACCATCCGCGCAAGGCAAGCAGCTGATCATGTGTGCGCGGCGGAGCACGCCCGGAGCTGTTGTCAGTGTGTGCTCTGAGCGGTGTTGGCGGCCACGTGTCGAAGGACGTGACGGCTGAATCGCTCAATCTGCTCTTCCTCGTCACCGTGGATCGGCTGCAGGACAACAGAGTCGGCGCCGGCAGCGGCCAGCTTTGCGATGGCCGCCTGACATGCCTGGGCGTCGCCGGCGACGGTCAGACGGCTGATCACGTCGAGGTCGGGGTCAGATTCTTGCAACGTGCCCAGCTGGGCGGCCAGGTAGGGCTTGCGTAGTGCCTCGTCGACGGTGGACCGCAGCGCCTCTAAACCGCAATGCGCGTCCTCGGGGTCGAGGTTGGACCAGACGAAGACGGTGATATGGGCGTCGGGTCCCAGCGTCCGGCGGACCCGAGCCACGTACTCCGGCGGCGAGCCCTCGGCCAGGATCACGCCCAGCCCGAGTTGCTGGGCGGTGTCAATGCCTTTCGGTCCACGCACGCCCAAGCTCAGTGGGGGAGCGTCAACAGGTGGATGGGTCAGCGACACCGCGGCGAGGTGCACGTGGTCCCCCGAGTAACTGACCTGCTTGCCCGCGAGCAGGTCTCGTACTGTCTCGGACACCTCGTGCAGGCATGCCATCAAGCTGCCGGGGTGTTGGCCGACTTGTGTCAGCCATGCCGGCATCCCGTGCCCAATGCCGGCATGGAACCGACCAGCCGACAGGCGCGCGACCGATGCGAATTCCATCGCCAGATACATCGGGTTGCGCACGGCGGCCGGCGCGATGCCCAGTCCCACTTGGATTTTGGTTGTTACCGCCAGCGCCGAGGCGACCTGCGCGATGCCGCCGGACAGGGCGAGGTCTTCGCACACCCACAGTTCGTCAAAGCCTGCCTCTTCGGCCGATCGGGCGAGCCGCACCGCGTCCTCGGCGGGTCGTGCGTCGAGCTTGAATCCGAGCTTAGGCATCATCCACTCTCCTGTTGCTGTAGCGCTGAGTCGAAGCAGTGGCGAGTCACCAGACCACGCTCAACGTATTGACTGGCCGGCGCGGTTGTTGGGGCGTCGTCACGACCGGTGTGGGGTGTCGTCAGGGTCGGTGCTGGCCGGACTTCGCTCGGTGATGGGTGCGTCGATCCCAGCGGCGCGGCTTAACAGCGTCGCCTGGGCGAATCCTGCCGAGGAAAACGTGAGCGTGTCGCAGCGACTCAGCCGCGCGTCGAGTCGTTCCCACAGACCGATGCGCTGGCCATGTGTGTCGCGGCGGGACCTGATCATGGGGCCGATTCTCCGCGTCAACGCTGCGAAGCGGTCGCTGACGAGACGGCACGGGGCTCGCGCGGGCCTATGAGATTGCCTGCCGCATCGCGGAAATGGGGTGCCTTAAACGGGTTCAGGGCGCCGGCGTCAACGATGTGCGCGGTGCCGGTGACGTAGCGGCCGTCGTCGCTGGCCAAGTACACCACCGCGTTGCTGACGTCGCTCGGATCCAGGAACGGCACCGGCAGCGCGTGCATGGCGGTCAGTGCTTCCAGGGCGTCATCCTGCGTCGCGCCCTCTTTACCTCCGGCGAAGAGTCGGTTGTAACGAGGGTTGTTGATCATCGGCGTGTTCACGTTGGTCGGGTTGACCGAGTTGACCCGAATGTTGTGCGGCGCCAGCTCGCCCGCCAACGTGCGCATGAGTCCGTTGACGCCGTGTTTGGAGGCCGCGTAGTGGCCGATATTGAGCTCGACGGTCAACCCCGAGATCGAGCTGATCAAGATGATCGCGCCGCCTTCGTTTTGGGCCAGCAAGATGGGGACCGTGGCTTTGATCGTCTTCCACACGCCGGTCAGGTTGACGTCGATTTGGTCCTGGAACTGCTCTTCGGTCAACTCCCACAGCGGCGCGGTGTCGTTGAGAGTGCCGGCGTTGGCGACCACGATGTCCAGGCGTCCCAGCTCGGAAACTCCGTCCTGCACCGCCTTCTGCAGGCCGGCGAGGTCGCGGACGTCGACCTCGGCGGCGAAAACCCGGCGCCCCCGGCTCTTCACCAGGTCCACGGTGGTGACCAGGTCATCGGAGTCGGCCATCGGATAGGGCACCGTGTCGATCTGGCGGCACACATCCAGGGCGACGATGTCGGCGCCCTCGTCGGCGAGTCGCAGCGCATGCGAGCGGCCTTGGCCGCGCGCCGCACCAGTGATAACAGCGACCTTGCCATCGAGACGCCCCATGAAGTCCTCTTTCCGGATTGGCTGCGAAGTGATGAATTCCGTTGTCGCCGAGGGTTACTGGTGTTGCTCGCGGCCTCGCAGCTCCCGGTATTCCTCAGCGCGTTCGTCGGTGATGTGGGGCAGCGGTGGGAAGTCCAGCCACCCGGAAACGAACGGGCTGGCCAGGTCGCGGTCGGTCGGGATTTCGACCAACACCGGCGCCTGCGCGTCGAACGCCCGCTTGAACGTCGGTTCGAGGTCGGCGGCCGAGTCGACGCGGAACGACTCCAGACCGAATGACTTGCCCAGGTCCTTGAAGCTCGGGCTGTAGGGGGTCCCGTCAGGCCGGTTGAACTCGGTGCCGATGATGCGATCGGTGGCGTTGCGCTGTCCGCCGCGAATCGAGATGTAGCCCGAGTTGTCCTGGACGATGAACACCACCGGGATGTCGTGCTGGATCGCCACGCCGATCTCCTGGGCCGTCATCAGGAAGTCACCGTCACCGGTGATCGTGGCGACCTGGCGCTCCGGCGCGGCCAGCTTGGCGCCCAGCGCCGCCGGCACGGGCCAGCCCATCGACGAGAAGCCGCCGGTGGTCAAATGGGTGCGCGGCTCATAGACCGGGAACGTCTGCTTGACGGCACCCTGAGTGTTGCCGGAGCCGACCAGCACGATGCCATTGCGGTCCATCACCCGGCGCAGCGCGGCCAGCGGCCGCTGCAGGGTGAACGGGAACCGGTCGGTGTCGCGGCGCGTGGAGAGCTCGTTTTCCCACTCGGCCTTGCGTTCGGCGACCTCGGCGAGATACTCGGTGCGGTCGGGCTTGGACGGCAGTGAGTCCACAATCGCGGCCAGTGCGGGCTTGGCGTCGGCGAGGATGCCGACCTCGGCCGGGTAGATCTTGCCGATCTCGTGCGGGTCGATGTCGATGTGGATGAGCTTGGCCGGCGGGAACGAGAACGACTGACCCTTGGCGTAGCTCGAGGCCGACCAGTCGGTGAAGCGGCATCCGATGGAGACCACGGCGTCGGCGTTGGCGGCCAGGTAGTTGCCGTGGATGGTGCCGGTCTGTCCGACGCTGCCGACGAAGAGGTCGTGATCTTCAGGGAAACCGCTCTTGCCGTTCCAGGTCGTGGCCACCGGGATGTTGAAGCCCTCGGCGAGGGCGCGGACCTCGTCGGTCGCGTTGGCGCTGATCGCGCCGCCACCGATGATGATCATCGGCCGCTTCGCGGTGGCCAGCAGGTCAACTGCCGCCTCGATGGCCTGCGGATCGGGGTACTGCAATCCCACCGGGAGGCGACGCGCCAGATCGTGAAAGTTCACCTCGGCGGTTTCGGCGTGCAGATCCCAGGGCACCTCGATGTGGGCGGGCCCGCGGCGGCCGGTCAGCATCGCCGAGAAAGCTCGGTGCAGGATGAACGGCAGGTCCTCAATGCTGTTGGCGACCCAGCTACGTTTCGAGACCGCCTCGGCGATCTGCGGAAAACCGTTGTCCTTCTGGCGTTCCAGCTCCTGCAGTACGCCGCGGCCGCGCATGTGACGCGGGGGCCCGCCGGTGATGACCAGCACGCTGGTCGAGTCGCTGTACGCGGTGGCGAGCCCGAGCACCGTGTTGGAGGCGCCGGCACCGATGGAGGTCACAGCACACATCGGTTTGCCCGACACCCGGTAGTACCCGTCGGCGAGGTGGACTGCACTCTGCTCGTGGTAGGTCTGGATGAACGGGATCTTCGACTCGTCTTCGTTGAACGCATCCATCAGTCCCCAGATGCCGTGACCGGGGATGCCTGCCACGTAGGGCACTCCGTAGTCTTTGAGGACGCGGGCGATGACCTGCCCTCCGTTAAGCCTGGGCATGAGCTGTCCTTTCTCGCGCGGACGTACAGAATCTGTGCTTGCCGGCCGGTCACCGCAACCGCATTACCGCAGCGGGCACGCGCGACGGGCTGTATCGACAGTCTGACCCGCGGCGCGAGGGTCGCAATAGACGCAGTGTGAGCAACGGGCACCGCCACGCCTGCACATCCTGACATCGTGCAGGGGTGTTGCCAGGCCATGCGAGCGTGCAGTGTGCGTCCACGCGGCAATCGCCGACAGTCCGATTCCGTGGCGGGCGTGCGCGCGGGCGGCGTCTGATCGGGGACGCTCGCTTCGCTGTGCACCATGGCCGTGCGTTATTGCACACTCTGCGTCTGGGAGTCGACAGCGTCGCACGGCAACACTTGGAGGACGCCGCGCACAGGAGTCTGCACGCGTTCGGCCTTCAGCCCCATAAGGAGACGTCACGTGTCGGTCATGCCCATGACCTCGACCACCCAGGTCACGATCCTTCGCAACATCCCGGTCTGGGTCTGCGTCGTCAACGACAGTCGGCCAGCCCGCAATTCCGCACCGGAGGTCACGCCGCGATGACCCACGCCGGTGTCGACACCTTGCAGGTCCCCAGCATCGCCGCGCACCCAACGCGGCGCGAGCATGATTCTTTGGGCGACTGGGCTGTTCCCTCGCGGGCCTACTACGGCGTGCACACGGCGCGTGCCCTGCAGAACTTCCCCATCTCGGGCACCGCACTGGCTGCCTACCCCGATTTCGTCAATGCGCTGGCGGCGGTCAAACAGGCCGCCGCGGCGGCCAATCGCGAACTCGGACTACTCGATGCCGAACGTGCCCAGGCCATCGAGGTCGCATGCGTGGAGATCCGCGGCGGCGCCCTGCACGAACAGTTCATCGTTGACGTGATCCAAGGCGGTGCGGGTACCTCGACGAACATGAACGCCAACGAGGTCATCGCCAACCGAGCTCTGGAGATCCTCGGCGCGCACCGCGGCGACTACGACAGGTTGCATCCACTCGAACACGTCAATCGCAGCCAGAGCACGAACGACGTCTATCCCACGGCGATCAAAGTCGCTCTGCAAGTGCACATCGCCATCCTGCACGCCACGATGCTGGAGGTCGCCGCGGCGTTCGCCGCCAAGGCCGAGGAATTCGGCTCGGTGTTGAAGATGGGCCGCACCCAACTGCAGGACGCGGTCCCGATGACGCTGGGCCAGGAATTCGGCACCTACGCCATCATGGTCAGCGAGGACGCCGAACGTCTGCAGGAGGCCGCGCAGCTGGTCGCCGAGATCAACCTGGGCGGCACGGCGATCGGCACCGGACTCAACTCGCATCCGCTGTACGCCGGGCTGGTGTGCGAAAAGCTCAGGGAGATCACCGGTTTCCCGCTGGCCACCGCGCACGACCTGGTGGAGGCCACCCAGGATGTCGGCGCCTTCGTCCAACTGTCCGGTGTCCTCAAACGCACCGCGTTGAAGCTGTCCAAGATCTGCAACGACCTCCGGCTGTTGTCATCGGGACCTAGATCCGGCTTCAACGAGATCAATCTTCCCGCCGTGCAAGCCGGTTCGAGCATCATGCCCGGAAAGGTCAACCCGGTCATCCCCGAAGTGGTCAACCAAGTCGCCTATGAGGTCGCCGGCAACGACGTGACGATCAGCATGGCAGCCGAAGCCGGCCAGTTGCAGCTCAACGCTTTCGAACCGATCATCGCGCACTGCTTGTTCCAATCGCTTACCCACCTCAACGCGGCCTGCAAGACCTTGGTGGCCAACTGCGTGGTGGGCATCACCGCCAACGAACAGCGCCTCTATGAGTCGGTGACCAATTCCATCGGCATCATCACCGCACTGAATCCCTATATCGGCTACGCCGCCTCGGCCAGAATCGCCAAACAGGCGCTCACCACCGGGCGGGCGATACCCGATCTGGTCGTCGAAGGCGGCTTGCTCTCAGCTGCTGAAGTGGCCCATCTGCTGACGCCGGAAGCCCTGGTGCGGCCCCGTGAACTCTTGCCGCTCAGACACGCAATCGTCGACTCGTCTCAGGAGAACACCCCGTCATGACCAATGTCTTGTATCTCTACGGCGGCTGGCCCGGCCACAGCCCCTACAACATCGCTGACTGGACCCGCGAACTCGTCGGTGAACTCGGATTTCACCTCGAAGAGTCCCAGGACATCTTCACCCTCGATCGCGACCTCACCGCTTACGACCTGATCATCTTGGGCTGGAACAACGCGCTGACGACCGAAGACCTGTCGGACTCGCAGGAGGACCATCTGCTGGAGGCGGTGGAGGCCGGCACCGGGGTCGCCGCATGGCACGGCGCCGCAGCAGCGTTTCGATCCAGCCTGCGCTACCACCTGATGCTGGGCGGCGACTTCCTGGCCCACCCGGCGGGAGAAGGGTATCCGCATCCTTACGACGTCAACATCGTCAACCGCGACCACGAAGTGACCATAGGTGTCGCGGATTTCCCTGTCGCCTCCGAGCAGTACTACATGAGCGTGGATCCCAACAATGTGGTGCTGGCCGAAACCACCTTCAATGGTGAGCACTTCGCGTGGCTCGACGGCCTGAGAAGCCCGGTCGCCTGGGTCCGCAACTGGGGCAAGGGCCGCGTCTTCTACCACTCGATCGGCCACGCACCGCAAGACCTCGCCGGTGACGACGTCCGCCTGCTCACCAAGCAGGGCATCGGCTGGGCCGCCCGCCGCTAACCCCTAATCCGTTGTCATCTGGCGTCTTGAGACGCCGTAGCCCGAAAGTACGAAAGCTCATGTCCCGCAACACTTGGTTTGAGACCGTCGCCATCGCCCAGCAACGCGCCAAAAAGCGCCTCCCGAAATCGGTCTATTCCTCGCTGATTTCAGCCAGCGAGAAAGGCCTCACCGTCTCCGACAACGTCGGGGCGTTCGCGCAGCTCGGTTTCGCCCCACACGTGGTCGGTGCACCCGCGTCCCGTGAGATGTCCACCACCGTTTTGGGGCAAGAGATTTCGCTCCCCGTGGTGATCTCCCCGACCGGCGTGCAAGCGGTCGACCCCGACGGTGAGGTGGCAGTCGCCAAAGCGGCGGCCGCGCGGGGAACGGCCATGGGTCTGTCCTCGTTCGCCAGTAAACCCATCGAAGATGTGGTCGCCGCCAACTCCAAGGTGTTCTTCCAGATCTACTGGCTCGGTAGCCGTGAGGCCATCGCCGAGCGTGTCCAGCGGGCCAAGGACGCCGGCGCGGTCGGGCTCATCGTCACGACCGACTGGAGCTTCTCGCACGGACGCGACTGGGGCAGCCCTATCATCCCTGAGCGCGTCGACCTGCGCACTATCGCGCGGATGGCGCCCGAAGTGATCACCAAGCCCAGCTGGCTGTGGAGCTTCGGCCGCAATCTGCAACCCCCAGACCTGCGGGTGCCCAATCAGGGTCGGCGCGGTGAGCCGGGCCCGACGTTCTTTGAGGCCTACGGCGAATGGATGGGCACCCCGCCGCCGACCTGGGACGACATCGCCTGGCTACGGGAGCTGTGGGGCGGGCCGTTCATGCTCAAGGGCGTGATGCGCGTCGACGACGCCAGACGCGCCGTCGACGCCGGTGTGTCGGCGATCTCGGTATCCAATCACGGAGGCAACAATCTCGATGGCACCCCGGCAGCGGTGCGGGCACTGCCGGCGATCGCCGACACGGTCGGCGACCAAGTCGAGGTGCTGCTCGACGGAGGCATCCGGCGGGGCAGCGACGTCGTCAAAGCGATGGCGCTGGGCGCGCGAGCCGTCATGATCGGACGCGCCTACCTGTGGGGCCTGGCCGCCAACGGCCAAGCCGGCGTCGAGAACGTACTCGACATCCTGCGCGGCGGCATCGACTCGGCGTTGATGGGCCTGGGTCGGGGCTCCATCCACGGCCTCACCCGCGACGACATCCTCATCCCGGCCGGCTTCGCACGTCGGCTGGGCGACCCCCTGTGCATGACGCAGCCTGTGTGAGGTCTGTTCGCGGCGCCCCGCGCCGCTTAACTGGGCTGTTTACCTGGCCGTGCGACGCCGATATTAGTAAACTCAGAATGCGCAAGGATCACGCATAAACTTGCACACTTCGAAGGTCCTAGGTCTGGGTTCACGCCATGGCGATGTCGATCGAAAGCGCGTTGCAGCTGGAAGTGTTCAGCCGCGTCGCGGTCACGGTGCACGCGGGCCAGCGCAACCTCGACAGATTGGTGCGGTGGGTCCACCCCACCGAAATCCCCGATATCGCGCAATTCCTCAGCGGGGGGGAGATGCTGCTCACCGCCGGGCTGGGCATCGGTGACACCGCCGAGCGGCAACGCGAATACCTCTGCGAAATCGACGACGCGCACGCCGCGGTGCTGATCGTGGAGCTGAGCGGGCGAGCGTTCACCACCCTGCCCGAGCCGCTCATCGAAGCCGCCCGCGAGCGCGAATTTCCCCTGGTGAGCCTTGACGGTGAGCTGCCGTTCGTCGAGGTTTCCGCGCAGGTCCACGAGTCGATCATCGACCAGCGTGTCCTTGACCTCAGCGCCTACGAACGTCTCAACGCAACCTTCATGCAGTTGCTGCTCGCCGGGCGCGACCACGTGCATTTCACCGACGCACTGGCCGCCGAGGTCAACCGACCCGTGGTGCTCGAGGACGCCGCTCGCCAGGTCGTGGCCTACTCAGGCAGCTCGGCTGACGGTGACCTGGCCCTACGGGAGTGGGAACGACACTCCCGCATCGACCACGACGCCGCCACCGCCCGCAGCGGCACCGCCAACGACGCCGACAACTGCACCCGCAAGGCGGTAGTGCTTCGGGGAGAGCGGTGGGGATGGCTGCATGTCTTGCACGGCGGCGAGCCGATCGTGGGCACTGCAGGCTATGCGATCGACCGCGCCGCCGACGGCATCGCCATCGCCCTACTCGGGGCACGCGAAAGCGGGGCCCGCTCGGCCCAACGCCAAAACGCCTTGGTCAGCCGGCTCTTGCTGGGCGACATCTCCGGTGACGAGTTCGTGTCACGAGCGTTGCGCATCGGCTTGGACCTGCGAGATCGTGCCCTGCTGGTGGTGTCGGTCTGCCGCGACGCGACCGCGGCCGACACCGGCGAAGAAGCCATGGAGGAGATGTGCCGGTCCCTGCGGGTGCCCGCGGTGGTCGCCGACGTCGGCGAGCGCACCCTGGTCATCATGGGCCTGTCGCGAACCAGGTCGGAGTCCAAAGTCGTGGAGCGGCTGACCGCCCTGGGTGTGCGGGCCGGGATCAGCCGCCCGGTCAGCGCCAGCCAGTTGTCCGCCGCGGTGGAACAGGCGCGCAGCGCCGCGTCGGTCGCGGCGACGCGACCAGATAAAGCGGTACACCGATTCGACGACCTCGGCGTACTGCGGCTGCTGGCTTCGCTGGCCGGCGGGCCCGAACTCGCTCGCTATATCGAAGACGAACTGGGCGCCCTGCTCAAACACGATGCAACGGCCAGCAATCCGCTGCTGGCGACCTTGCGCACCTATCTGGCCTGCGACGGCAACAAGTCGCAGGCCGCCCAGCAGCTTTACGTCCAGCGCCGCACCCTGTACTACCGGCTGGAGCGCATCGAGAGTCTGCTCGGGCGCTCGCTGGACGACCCGGACACCCGTCAGGCGCTGATTTTCGCCGTCCGCGGACACGACCTCCTGCACCGCGAAGTTCGGCGCTAGAAGCGACAACACAGTCACGACACGTTGCACCCAGTGTGCACCGATGCCGCAGTGGAGTTCTCAGAGTGCTTCTGTCAGCAGCCCACCACGGAGCCCTAGGTTGGGAAACGACACCCGTCTGATCAGGACGGACGGATCCTCTCAGCCCAGGGGAGCGCCTTGATGACCACCGCTGTCGCGGAGCTGCAGTCGCAACTTCTCACCGACACACCCGATGTTGTAGACACCGACATCGCCATCATCGGTTCGGGAATGGGCGGCGGCACGCTCGCCTACGCCCTGCGCGACTGCGGCGCCGACGTGTTGATTATCGAACAAGGCGACTTCCTGCCGGTGGAACGGGAGAACTGGTCGTTTGACGCGGTCCACACCCGCGGACGATACAAGAATTCTGCGGCCTGGCACGACGCCACGACCGGCAAGGACTTCGTTCCCGGCAACTACCACTACGTCGGCGGATCCACCAAAATGTATGGGGCCACACTGCCGCGACTTCGCGAATACGACTTCGGCGAGATCGACCACGTCGACGGCGTGTCGCCGGCCTGGCCAATCAGCTACGCCGATCTGGAGCCGTTTTACGGCGCCGCAGAACACATGTTCTGGGTGCACGCCAACAAAGACGAGGACCCCACCGATCCGTGGCGGTCCACCGACTACCCATTCCCGGGGCTGGCCCACGAAGGCGCGATGGCCAAACTGTTCGAATCCGCCCGGCGCCAAGGCCTGCACCCGTTCGCCGCACCGCAAGCCCTCGACCGCCGGCCCGGCGGTAACTGCGTGCTGTGCTACACCTGCGATTCCTTCGCGTGCATGGTCGACGCCAAAGGCGACGCCGACGTTGCCGCTGTGCGCCCGGCGCTGCGGGCGGCTTCCAAAAACGTGCGACTGCTGACCAACGCCGAAGTCACCCGATTGGAAACCGACGGCGCCGGGCGCACGGTGACCGCAGCCCAGATTCTCCACCACGGCCGCCGAATTCAAGTGCGGGCCAAGCGTTTCGTGGTTGCCTGCGGTGCGGTCAACACAGCAGCACTACTGCTGCGGTCGCAGTCGCCGACCCACCCGAAGGGTCTGGCCAACTCGTCAGATCAGATCGGGCGCAACTACATGGCGCACGTGACAACCTTCTTCTTGGCCATTGACCCGCGACACCCTAACGAGGCGGTCTACCAGAAAACGATCGGCATCAACGACTGGTACACCGCGGGGCCGGCCACCCAATACCCACTGGGCAACGTTCAGGGTTTGGGCAAACTGCGCGGCCCACAAGCCAAACTCGGTACACCGTGGGTGCCGCTGCCGATCCTCGACGAAGTCACCAAGTTCACGCTGGATCTGTTCATCCAAAGCGAAGATCTGCCCTTGGCCGAGAACCGGGTGACGATCAACTCCAAGGGGCAGATCGTGCTGACCCGGCGCGCCACCAACATGGCCACCCACGAGGACCTCATCAAGCGGATGAAGTCGGTGGTCCGCAAGGCCGGCTTCCCGATCATCTTGACACGCAACCTGGGCGTGGAGGCCACGTCACATCAGTGCGGGACAGCGCGCATGGGCCACGACCCGGCCACCAGCGTCGTCGACGCCGGATTGCGGGCCTATGACCTGGACAACATGTGGATCGCCGACAGTTCACCGTTCCCGTCCTCCGCGGCGGTCAATCCCGCGCTCACCGTCGCCGCACTGGCTCTGCGCCTGGCTGACTCCGGTGCGCTGACGACCTAGCCCGGCACGACCATCCCGCCAAACCAATCGAACGTCCCCGAGGAAGGCCATCCCGCCATGACGACCGCTACCTCGACACCGAGCGCCCTGGCGCCGCTGTTTGAGCCCATCACTCTCGGAAACGTAGAGATCCGCAACCGGGTGGTGATGACCGGCCACGGCACCGGCATGGCCAAGGACTACCTGCCCACCGATCAGCACGTCGCCTACTACCGCGAGCGGGCCATGGGCGGCGTCGGCCTGATCGGAATGGCGTTCCCCCAAATACACCCGACCTCACAGGACGTGCCCGGCGAACCGCGATCGTGGCTCCCTCAAATCGTTCCCGGCCTCAGCGCGATCACCGACGCGGTGCACGAATATGGTGCCCGCATGGTTATGCAGCTGGGACACGGAGGGCGCCAAGGACATTCGACGTTCACCGAACGCGCACTATGGTCACCGTCGAACACCCCGTGCCCGTTCAATCTCGAGATGCCCAAGGAGATGGAGATCGAGGACATCGACGAGATCGTCGAAGCACACGCCGTCGGCGCCCGCCATGCCAAACAGGGCGGCATGGACGGCGTCGAGATCCACTCCGGATACGGCGGATACCTGTTGGCGTCGTTCTTGTCCCCGTTCTCCAACCATCGCACCGATGAATACGGCGGCTCCCTGGAGAATCGGATGCGCATCGTGCTGCGCGTCATCGACGCGATACGCGACGAGGTCGGCCCCGACTATCTGGTCGGAATGAACCTGCAGGGCCACGACTTCAGCCCCGGCGGGCTCGACGTCAGCGATGCCCAGCAGATTGCGCAGGTGCTCGCCGCGACCGGCAAGATTGACTACCTCTGCGTCAAAGCCGCGACATACAACGAGGCCCACCAAAACGTTCCAGACATGCAGCACCCGAAACGCATCTGGGAAAGCCTTGCCGCCGCGGTCAAATCAGTCGTCGACATCCCGGTCATCGCAGTCGGACGCATCAATGATCCGTATGACGCCGCCGACATCCTGCAGCTCGGCCACGCCGATATGGTCGCCATGACGCGCCAGCAGATCGCCGATCCCGAAACCGTCAACAAGATGCGCGAAGGCAGGACCGAGGAAATCCGCCGCTGCATCGGCTGTAACCAGGGCTGCATCGACCGACTGTTCGACGTCACCCACTCCTCGTGCGTCCATAATCCGGCCGCCGGCTATGAACGGGAACTGGGAATCGGCACCCTCTTGCAGGCGACCTTCCGGCGACGCGTCGTGGTCATCGGCGCCGGCCCGGCGGGAATGAAGGCCGCCGAGACTGCAGCCCGCCAAGGTCACGAGGTGATCCTCATCGAGCGACGAAACCGCACCGGTGGTCAACTGCGGATCGCCGAAAAAATCAAGGGCCGCAAGGAAATCGGCGGCGTAATCGACCATCTTGACGTCATGATCGCCAAGCACGGTGTCGATGTGCGGCTGGGCTGGGCGCCCACCGCCGAGGAGGTCCTCTTAATCAAGCCCGGCCACATCATCGTGGCCACCGGTTCGGCCCCCGGACCCGACATCGTCGGCAATCTGGCACAGGGTATTCACTTCACGCCAGGCCTCGACCAAGACCACGTGCTCACGGTGTGGGACGTGCTCGAACACGTACAGCCGGTTGGCCATCATGTGGTCATCATCGACGACGGTGAAGGCGGCTGGAAAGGCATCGGGCTGGCCCTGCAGCTCCAAAGCGAAGGACACCACGTCGAGATGATCACCCCGCTGCCCTACGTCGGTGCCAAACTGGGTCCCTTCAGCGCCAACCTCGCGGTCCCGCGGGTGCACCAGTCGGGAATGACTACACACCCGTTCACCACAGTGACCGCCGTGAGCGGGCCCACCGTGCAGATCACCGAGCAGGGCAGGCCCGGCTCCATCACCGACGTCGACACGGTGATCCGCGCCGGCTGGCACCGCCCGGTCACCGACCTCTATTTCGCACTGAAGGGGCGCGGCGTTCCTGTCGAGCGGGTGGGTGACGCGATCGCCAGCCGCACCATGATGGAAGCAGTTCACGAAGGTGAGCGCGCGGCGCGCAGGATCGACGCCACCGCCAAACTGGATCAACATGCGCCGGTCTGACCGACACCCGCTTGCCGGTCATCGACGAAGGTAAACGACAATCCGAGCTTGAGGAGCCGCGGTGATGATCCGTCTGACGGCAAAAACGGCTCCGACGGGTCGCCCGAAACTTGCGTCATGTGCGGCCGCTGGAAGCATCCACCACGGCACAGCGCGCGGCCTGCAGCGGCGATGACACAACCGGCACAAACACAGACCTTGCGTCACGCCCGTGCCGCGGTGTTCGCACTGTTCGCTTCCTTCGGGATCGTCCTGTCAACGTGGGCGGTGCACCTGCCGGCGCTTGCGCAAGCCGTCGAGATGTCCAACGCCATGACGGGGACGGTGTTGCTCATCCTGGGTATCGGATCCCTTGCGGGAATGCAGATCGTCGGCGTCATCGTCGATCGCTGGGGCACCGAGCGCGTCGCGGTCCTCGGGGGTGCGGCCTTGGCGGTGGCGATCATGGTGCCCTTGGCCGCTACGACCGTCGGCGAGGCCGCCGTCGGAGCGTTCGTGTTAGGTGCCTCGGCTGGATGCGCCGACGTCGGGATGAACGCGGCCGCCGTCGATGTGGAACGCGACTACGGCCGACCGATCAATGCTGCCTTTCATGCGATGTTTTCCATCGGAACCGTCATCGGATCTCTCCTCGGGGCGGCCGGATTCGCCTTGCAGCTCAGCACATTGACGACCACCGCCACCGTCGCGGCGATATGCGCGGTGACCGTCGGGGCCGCCTTCGCCTGCTTCCGCGGTTACCGTGCCAGTCGCGTGACCGATCCCGCAGAAGCATCGGTGCTATCGCCACAACCTGATCGACACCACCGCCGGCGGGTGCTGTTGCTGGGCATCTTGGTTTTCCTGCTGCTGCTGTCCGAGGGCTCGGCAATGGACTGGAGCAGCCTTCACGCCCGGCAGCATCTGGGGGCATCGGCATCGTTGGCCGCGCTGGCTGTCGGAGCATTCGTGGTGGCGATGACCGTGGTGCGTTTCACGGTGGACCGCGTCGCCCACGCTGTAGGCAGGGTATGGGTGCTGCGAGGCGGATCGATCGTGGCCGCCGCGGGCATCCTGACCGTCATCATGGCGCCCAACCTGCCGGTCGTACTTGCCGGCTGGGCGCTGTTCGGGCTGGGACTAGCCGGCGGTGTGCCGCAGGTTCTCACCGCCGCGGGCAATCTCGGCGGCGGATCGGCTCGGACGATGTCACGCGTGGTGGGTGTGGGCTACGTCGCCATCCTCGGCGGTCCTGCACTAATCGGCTGGCTCGTGCAGTTGGTGTCATGGGAAGGCGCGTTTCTGGTGCCGCTTTGCGCGCTCTTAATCTGTGCGCTCGGTGCCCGCCTCGTCGCGCCCAACGCCGATTGACCGCCAATCGGTTGTCGCCGTTGCATTGCCCACCGCTATGGCGGGCCGTAGGCGGCAGCGATGCGATTGTCAGCGCCTGTATTTCGTCAGCGCGTCCAGGACGAAGTTGTGGTCGTGTTCGGCCGCCAGGCCGGACACGCCGACCGCGCCGATCAGCGACCCTCGCACCCGCAACGGCACTGCGCCGCCCGCCAGGGCGATATCGCAAGTGCGGTAGCCGTTCTCGGCGAAATAGTCGCCCCCCATCGCGCGCTGCTGGCACTCAAGCGCCCACGATGAGCAGTTGTGCTTGTACACCGCGCGGAACTTGCGAGCGAGCCAATCGTCATTTGTGGCCGACGACCCTTTGAGGGCGGCGTGGAATACCAGCTGTTCTCCGAACACGATGGCGATTGCCACCGGGTAGTCGTGGTTCATTGCAGCGGTGACCATTTCGCTGCCCAGAGCCCAGGCATCGGCGTAGGAGAAGCTGTCGAAGTCGATGGCATTCTCTTCGGTGAGCGCATCGCGGTAGATCTCGGACCAAAAATCCATCGGGTCGGCAGACATCGCCATTCCTTCGCTAGAACCGCTTAACTGCGGTTTCGACGATACGAGGACCTGCTCGGCGGTGTAATACACAGAATGCGAAGTAAATGGCGACACGTTTGCCCACCTGGGAGCGGGTGTTGGCCGTGCCGCGTGCCGGCGGCTGGTTCGACGCATTTGGCTGGCGTGAGCGCCGGTTGGCTAGGAGCGCGGCGCCGGGCCCGTCGTCGTGCGCACGATGAGTTCGGTGGGCTTCATCGCGCGGCGACGCACGCGCCCGGCGATCAAGTCGAGCAGGATCGTTGCTGCCGCGCGACCCTTATCGGCCAACGGCTGCCTGATCGTTGTAAGGCCCATCAAATCAGCGATCGGTGCGTCGTCGAATCCGATCACCGAGACCCTTTCGGGTACCGCGATGTTCGCGGCTTTGAGGACCTTCAACGCGGCGACGGCATGTACGTCGGAGGTGGCCACGATCGCGGTCGGCTCCGCAACAGCGATCAACTCGGCGACGGCGGCCATTCCACTGTCCAAGTCGATATCGGCGGCCTCGATCACGTGGATCTCGACAGTGGGCATGCCGGCGGCAGCGATCGCGTCGCGGTAGCCTGCCAGCCGTTCACGTAAGTAGACCTCACTGACTGGATCGACAGCAGGCAGCGGCCGCACACCTTGTCCAGGCAGCGGGCCGAGACGGTCTGACACCACGCCGATGCGGCGATGCCCTTGACTCAGAACATGTTTCATTTGAACGGCGCCGGCGCCCCGATGATCGATTGTGACGTAGGGCAGACCCGGTAGGCGCGGGGAGTCGATTGCAACCGCCGGGATGCGCCGCGCGAGGATCATCTCCACCACCGGATGATCCTCGGCGAGGCAGTGCATCACGACACCGTCGACAAGTCCTCGCAAGGCGCTGGGCATGATGGGGCACGGAGGCTCAGATCGGGATGTCCGCCCACTGACTGGCAATAACGTCAGCCCGACGTCGGCGAGCTCGCTGACTTCGACGATTCCCCGCAGAAGCAGCGCCGTGGAGGGATCTTCGACGGCCGCGGCCAGCGAACCGGGTACCAGGACGCCGACGGTGCCGATCCGGCCGAGCCGCAAGCTGCTTCCGGCGACGTTGGGTCCGGTATAACCCAACCGGGCGGCGGCCGCGAAGATGATTTCGCGCTGCGCTTGTGACACACGGCCCGATCCGCTGTAGGCGTAGGACACCGAAGCTTGGGATACGCCGGCCGCCTTGGCGACGTCCTTCATTGTGACCATCGCGCTCCTCGACATCGGCCATCCGGCCTGGGCTGGACGCTAGGGTAGCCCTCCCAGCCGGCCGCGGGCGGCAGCAGGGAGGGCTACTCGTAAGGGTGTTGGTGGGCCTGATCAGGACTTTACGATGAAGCCGGCATCGATCACCAGCGGCGTGGCGGTGATGTAGCGGCCCGGTTCGGTCACTAGGTAGAGGATGGCGTTGCTGACATCCTGGGGCTGGATCCACGGCACCGGCAGGATGTGGGTGCCGGCGAAGGTGTCGAGAACATCTTCGCGAGTCGGCTTCTCCAGATCGGGGCGGAAGAGTCCGTAGACGAAGTCGTTGTTGATCATGTGGGTGTCCACGCAGGTGGGGTTCACCGAGTTGACCCGGATGTTGTACTGGCCCAGTTCTCGTGCCAGAGAGGTCATCAAGCCGGTCACGCCGTGCTTGGAAGCCGCGTAGGAAGAGATGTTCTCGGCGCCTTTGAGCGCTTCGGTCGAGCCGGTGAAAACGATGGAGCCGCCCTCGTTTTGGGCAATCATCGTAGGGATTGCGGCTTTGATTGTATGGAACACCCCGTTGAGGTTGATGTCGACCATCTCGCGCCAGTCCTCGGGACTGATCTCCCAGGTCTTGGCGCCCGAGCAGATGCCCGCGTTGGGCAGCACGATGTCCACCCGGCCGAACTGCTCGATCCCGCGATCGAAGATCGCCTTAACCTGAGCGTAATCGCGGGTGTCACCTACCTCCGCAAGGATCTCGCCGCCGACCTCTTTGACCTGGCGCACGGTTTCTTGCAGATCCTCCTCGGTGGCACCGGGGTAGGCCGTCGTCGAAGGCTTCGCACACAAGTCGAAACCGATGATGCCGGCTCCCTCGCGAGCCAGCGTCAGGGCGTGCGAGCGGCCCTGACCGCGCGCGACACCAGAGATGAACGCGACTTTGCCGTCAAGCTGTCCCATTGAAAACTCCAAAGCGTGTTGATTGTCGGGACTCCCTGCCGGGACCGTCAGTGTCCGCTGGACAAAAGAACCGCAGCCAGGTGGCAGTGGAGCACGCCACTGGTGGTGGCGTTGGTGAATCGTATCACCATCTCCGGACCGTTGGCCAGAGACAATGTGCTTAACCTGCGCTGATACGATTCAGCAAACGCAGCATCGCATGGGGACGGAGTGTGACGAGGATGCCACCGCTCGTGTGTAACGCCTACTTCACCAGCGCGTCCGAAGCATCGATGTCGGCCGTCCCTGCTAAGGGGTGACGGCGCATCGCGCCCGACTCTGTTGCGCGCAAAGACACTTGACGCTGTCGCGGGCTGCGGTCCCGATCTCGTGGCCCACGGCCGGGTGTCTCAAATGCACATCTGCGCAATCAAAGCACCGCCGGCTGCACAGATTGCCTCTCGCTTGACCCGCGAACGCACGAGAGACTATCGCCATGACAGGCGCACGCAGACCAGTCTGACGGCGCCTTTGAGATACGGAGGTTACGCGATGGGCAGTCTCAGTCCTTGGCACTGGGCGATCGTTGCCGTCGTGATCATCGTGCTATTCGGCGCGAAGCGACTGCCTGACGCGGCGCGGTCGCTCGGCAAATCGATGCGCATCTTCAAGTCGGAGATCCATGAACTGCACGCAGATGTGACGGAGCCGGTGTCCGCGGAGGCCACGACGGTCGGCCCCGAACCAGTTCACCCGGTGAAATCTTAAGGCGCCGTGGCGCTTCAGCCGTGCACTGCGCCGTGTCTGGCACGATCTGTCCCGGGCAATAGATGCGCTGAGGTAATGCTGGGGGCCGTGTCGAGGGTCAATGTCAGCGCGCCGCTGTGGCGTTCACTGCGGTCACGACGAGAAATGGTGGCGGCGGCAGGTACCGTGTTGATGCCATCAACACCTTTCGCGTATCCGCAGGTCATTTCGCGTTGTTTTACGTTGTTTCGCGTCGTCAAATTCAGCGTTTCCGCAGCTCAGCGCGATTTCTGTAGCGGGTTCGATTCCCGGCAGCTCCACTACCGGAGGACAGGCCAGGACTGAAAAGTCCTGGCCTGCTTTCGTTTTCAACACATGTTCACCAACATCGGGCAGGACGGCATACATTGGGTCCGTCGCGACAGGGTATCGCAGTCGATCGGGTGACGCCTTACGCCTCTGCCGGGTTCCAGGGTTGGTGAGACAGCAACGTCGCAGCCCAGCGACCGGCTCTGATCAGACGCGAAACCTCCTCGCGGAGTGTGTTCCCGACCTCGGCTGTGAACTCGCGCGGAAGCTTCAATTGTGCGGTGGCTGCGACACCCAACTGTTGAGTCAGAGCCGGTTCGATCAGTCGTGCGTACCGCAAATGTCCATCGTCAACTTCGCGACGGCAGGCCGACAGGGGCAGCACGGCGTAGACCAAGTTCTCCTCGATGAGACTCTTGGCGACGTACAGCGAGTCTGTCGTTGTGCGATAGCCGATCTTGACTTTTGTGCGCAGCGCCGCGTTCTCGAGTGCCTTGCCGATGCCTGTGGGTGATCGCGGTATCACCAACGGCAGTTGAGTCAATTCGGTGAAGGTGAGCTGGCGGCTCGGTTCGAGACCGGACCGTGGACCTCCCACCACCACCAGGTCTTCGACGAGCAGGGCCCGGTAGAACACTCGATCGTCGGGTACGGGGTTGATCAGAGCGACGTCGACCGATCCTTTCAGCATGGCTTCCACCAATTGGTCGCTGCTGCCCACAGTCACGGAGAAACTCGCACTGGGAAAAGCGCTCGTCAGACTGGCGATCAGCGGTGCCGCCAAGACGCCGACGGCTGTCTCCGGAAGACCGAGCAACATGCCGCGCTCGAGGCGTGCCAACGGCGAACTCACGTATTGGACCGCCAGTTCCAATTGCCGCAGCGGTGCGGCCGTCGATGCCCGCAACCGTTCGCCTTCCTCGGTGAGTTCGACACCACGGCGGTTGCGCGTGAACAGGGAGATGCCGAGGTCTTCCTCCAGTAGCTGCACCTGGCGGCTGAGCGCGGGCTGCGCGATTCCCAGCAACTTTGCAGCGCGTGTGATCGACCCTTCCTCGGCAACGCGGAGGAAGTACTTCAGCCGGTGCGTGTCCACGAGACGACAGATATCAGACATATGAAATCGGCATGAGTGAACGCCGTAATTGGCATTACCCGGTTGGCGATCAACGGCCATAGTGTCGCCCTCGACGGACGACGCTGGCCAGAGGTTCTTGCACTCGACGCGGGCGCTGCACCGGCAGACGATCGGAGGAGTCAGCGATGACATTGTTGGATGACGACGAAGCCGCCATCAAGGCGCTAAATCTGGATCGTCTGCCAACCCACATCGTCGATAAACGCGTCACCGAGTTGATGGACCTGACCGGTAAAAAGGCGTTTGTCACCGGCGCTGGAGGCGACGGTCTAGGTCATGCCATCGCCAACCGGCTGGCGGGTTCCGGTGCCGATATCGCACTTGTTGGCCGGACGCTGGAACCGCTGGAACGGCGCGGCCGGGAGATCGCGGAGCGTTGGAACGTCAACACGATTCCCGTCCAGGCGGACATGTCGGACTGGGATCAAATCCATCGCGCGGTCCGCGAAGCGCATGACAAGCTGGGTGGCCTCGACATCATGATCAACAACCCGGTGATGGTCGCCGCCGGGCCGTTTGAAAAGCAGAGCAAGGAAGAGATCGACCTCACCGTCCTGGGCAGTTTGACCATGATGATGTACGGGTCGCATGCCGCCCTAGAGTTCTTGCTGCCGCAGGGCTCTGGCGTGATCATCAACATTGGGTCCGTCGGTGGCCGTGTTCAGCAGCGTGGTCTCACCGCCTACAACGCGTGCAAGTCCGGCGTCATCGGTTTCACCCGCAACCTGGCGCATGAGGTCGCCCCCCGCGGGGTCAACGTGTTCTGTGTGGCGCCGGGCATCATGATCAAAGAGCAGATGCGGCAGTACCTCTTCGATCCGCGGAACGATCAGCAGCGTGCAGGACGTGGGGCGATCATCGAGTCGATCACGCATCAAGTGCAACTCGGCCGTGCATCGCTGCCCGAGGAGGCCGCAAATATGGTCGCCTTCTTGGCTTCTGAAGCCGCGAGTTATATGTGCGGGCAGACCATCGATGTGGCCGGCGGCCAGTGGATGGGCTGAAACATGGCCTCAACCAGAGAAGTTCAGGATGCGGCCGTCGCACAGTCGGGCCTCGATGAGTTCGGGGACGACTCTTACCGCGAGGGCCTCGAGATTTTGTTGGCAGCTCTTCGTGACGAAGCCCGGCTCAATGCCCGGGGTGAGGCGTTCATTTACCAGCGCATCATCGGCTATCTCGATCAGCGTCTGCAGGTCGAGGACTGGTACCGCCGCCATCCCGAGATCGACGACGAACGCATCGAATCTCCGCTGATCGGTCTGGGGTTGCCGCGCACCGGCTCGACAGCGCTGTCGATGCTGCTCGCCCAGGATCCCGACGTCCGGTACCTACGACGCTGGGAGTCTTCGCAGCCATGCCCGCCACCATCCACGGTCGAAGGCATCGATCCGCGCATCCCACCCGACAAGGGCGAGATGATCGGCACGCGTTACCACGTACCCGCCGACACTCACGGACCCATGGAATGCCACGAGTTGATGGCATTGAGCTTCGCATCCCACATCTTTCAATCATTCGCCCAGGTGCCGACCTACTCGGCGTGGCTGGTGGAGAAGGCTGATTTGCAGTCCACGCTCTCCTATCAGCGGCGCGTGATGAAGCTGCTGCAATGGGGCGAGCCCACGAGACCGTGGCGCCTGAAGTGCCCATCGCATGTGCTCTGGTTGGAGCAGCTTGCCGCGGTCTTCCCCGATGCGAAATATGTGATGACACACCGCGATCTGACAAATGTCATCCTATCGGTGGCCGAACTGTATGCCGACATCATCGGGGTCTTCACCGACGAGATGGATCCCCCATACATTGGTCAGCTCAACGTGGAGCATTGGTCGCTCGGTATGGATCGGGCACTGGCGTTCCGTGCGGCCGGCGCCGATGACCTGTTCTACGACATTGACTTCCGCGCCATGCAAGCCGATCCGATCGGTGAGGTCAAAGGACTGTACGCATGGCTGGGGGGCCCGATCAGCGACGAGTTTCAGGAGCGCATGCGCAATTGGTGGACGGAGGCGGCTGCCGAGCGGGAGCCGAGTCAGCGTGCGGACCCGGTCGAGTTCGGTATCGACCTCGAGCAGGTGCGGCCACGCTTTGCGCAGTATGTCGACATGGCGAGCCGGTGGACGGCTCATGAGAGGAACCAGTGACCACCGATTTGACCGGCGGAATCGACCCGTCCCGCGAATTCGTCTTTGCGCAGCGCCCCGAGAATCCCGAGATGCGGGACTCGGTCAGCTTCTGGACCATGGACGATCGCGGTGACGTCGGTCTCCCGCGCATCGGGATCGAAGCCGTCGCCGCCAACTGGGACAACCACGACATCCAGGTCAACGTCGCCTTTCCGGACGGGCGGGTGTACCGGCTTCGCAGCAATGGTCCGTCGCTGCCCCCCGAAGGACCCGAGGGCAAGCCAACCGTGCTGGGCGCCGGCGGGCTGGCGTTCCGGTGCGTGAAACCGTTCGACACGTGGACCGTGACGTACGACGGCAAGGCCGTGCAGACGTCGTCCGCCGACCTTGTAGCAGGCAAGAAGGACGGTCCGCTGGTCAACATCGCTTTCAGCGTTGAAGCGAAGATGGCTGTGCCACCGTGGATTCAAGGCGCCCTTCAGCCGGATGCAGGCAAGCAGATCAAGTCCTCCATCGAAGGCGACCTGATGGGCGGAGCCCGCTACGAACAGCTCTACCGCGCCACCGGATCGTTGACCATCGAAGGCGGTGACCGACGGGAGTTCATGGGAAGCGGGCTGCGGATCCGCCGCCAGGGTGTGCGCAGACTCGCTGGGTTCTGGGGCCACACCTGGCAGTCGGCAGTGTTCCCCAGCGGCAAGGCGTTCGGCTACATCGCCTACCCGCCGCGGCCGGATGGTCAACCGACATTCAATGAGGGCTATCTGTTCACGGGTGATGGCCCCCTCATTCCGGCGCGGGTGATCGAGGCGCCGTGGCTGACCCGCCTTCAGGCGCTCGGTGAGGACGTGTCCGTCGTGCTCGAAACCGCTGACGGCGCAACGCGGATCGAGGGTGAGACGGTCTTCTCGACCCACGACATCCACCACAACGACGACATGTACTCAATGCACGCACTCAAGAAGGAGATGCCCAGCTTCCCGGCGCTCCAACAAGCCGGCGTGCGCTACCGGTGGGACGGTGAAGAAACCTACGGCATGCTCGAGCGGTCCAATCCACTCGACAAGATCGTCCGCGACTGATCCGAGCCAGCGGGCCACGGCGCGACGAATGGCCGCCGGAACTTTAATCGGTTCTCACCGGGGAGGATTCACGTCAATGGCCGAACGGCTGATCGGCAAGGTCGCGCTCGTGACAGGCGCTGCGCGGGGCCAGGGCAGGGCGCACGCCGAGCGACTGAGCGCCGAGGGCGCCGATGTCATCTTGGTGGACATTGCCGGCCCACTGCCGGCCAGCGTTCCCTACGCCTCGTCGACCCTGGATGATCTGGCCGAGACGGCCCGACTCGTCGCTGCGAACAAGCGCCGTGCTCTCACGAGGGCGGTCGATACCCGTGATCTCGGAATGCTTCGTGCCGCGGTCGACGGCGGCGTCGGGGAATTGGGCCGACTCGACATCATCGTCGCCAACGCCGGAATCTGCTGTCCCGCAGCCTGGGACCAGATCACGGATCAAGCGTTCCGCGAGACGATCGACACCAACGTCGTCGGCACGTGGAACACGGTGATGGCCGGAGCGCCACACCTTGTCGAGGGAAGCCGTGGTGGCTCCATCATCCTCATCGGATCCGCCGCAGCTGTGAAGGTCCAAGCGTTCATGGTGCACTACACGGCGAGCAAGCACGCGATCACCGGCTTGGCACGGGCTTTCGCGGCCGAACTCGGAGTGCACAACATCCGCGTGAACAGCCTGCATCCCGGCTCTGTGGCCAGTCCGATGGTGACGACCGGCGGAATGGTTGAGGCGTTACACGTGGCGCGCGAGTCGAACCCGCGCCTGGGCAACTTGCACACACCGCTCTTGCCCCAAGAAATCGCCATGCCGGACGACATCGCCGCCGCAGTTGCGTGGCTGGCATCGGACGAGTCCAGATTCGTGACTGCATCCGAAATCCTGGTGGACCTCGGCGTGTCCCACTGCTGACGACACCAATCGGATAGAGAACGGAGTTTCAGGCATATGGCGAGAATGCATGGCAAGACAGTCATCATCGCGGGTGGTGCGACCGGGATCGGTGCGGGTACCGCCTCTCGCCTTGCAGAAGAAGGCGCTGGCGTGGTGGTGGGTGACGTCAACATCACAGGCGCGAAGGCGACGGTCGATGCCATCAATGCGTCGGGCGGCAGCGCCATCGCCGTGGAATTCGACCTTGCCGACGAAGACTCGATTCGCGGCTTGGTCGACGCAACCCTCCGTGAGTTCGGGGGTGTCCACGGACTTTTCAACGTGGGCGCAGACTTGTCGGAACACGTCAACGGTCGTGATTTCACCGTGCTGGATACCGATTTGGACATCTGGCAACGAACCCTTGACGTCAACCTTCTCGGTTACGTACGCACAATCCGGGCCGTCCTGCCGCACCTTCGCGATCGGGGCGCTGGCAGCATTGTCAACACATCCTCAGGAGGGTCGCTGGGTGTCGATCCGATGCATGTGGCGTACAACGTGTCGAAGGCCGCAGTCAATCAGCTGACCCGTCATGTCGCCAACAACTACGGCAAGGAGGGAATTCGGTGCAACTGCGTGATGCCCGGCTTGGTTTGGGGTGAAACGCAGGAGAATCAACCACAACTCCATGGGCTCAAAGACATGTTCGTTGCATCCGCCAAGACCACTCGCGTCGGGCGCGCTTCCGACCTTGCCGGAATTGTCGCCTTCCTGTTGTCCGACGAGGGCGAGTGGATCAACGGTCAAACTTGGTACATCGGCGGCGCGGCACACATGCGGCAATGAGCGGGCAGCTGCAGCGATGGGCGCAACGCAACATTTCGCGTGCTTTCGCGTCGTTTCGCGTAGCCAGCTTCAGCGTTTCCGCAGCTCAGCGCGATTTCTGGAGGGGGTTCGATTCCCGGCAGCTCCACCACAAAGGCCCAGGTCAGGGATCCAATCCCGAACCTGGGCCTTTCTACGTGTCATCATCTGCGGCGGCGCGGGAGGCGCCGACTGATCGGAGCGGACGTGACGACTACGCCGTCGCTCACAGATGGGCGTCGGCGGTGTCCAGAGCGTCGTCGAGGATGGCCAGACCCTGGCGGGCTTCGGCTTCACTGACCGTGCACGGCGGCACGACGTGGATGCGGTTGAAGTTCGCAAAGGGAAGCAGCCCGGCGGTTTTGCAGGCGGCGATCGTCGCGTTCATCGCCGGGCTGCTGGAGCCGTAAGGGGCCAACGGCTCGCGGGTCCGGCGATCGGCGACCAGCTCGACCGCCCAGAACACACCCGCGCCGCGAACCTCGCCGACGCTGGGATGGCGGCGGGCGATGTCACGAAGGCAGGGTCCGAGCACCTCATCACCGATGCGGGCGGCGTTGGCGACGATGCCCTCGTCTTCCATTGCATTGATGGTGGCAGCGGCCGCTGCGGTGGCCAGCGGATGGCCGGAATAGGTGAGCCCGCCGGGATAGGCGCGGTGGGCGAACGTGTCGGCGATTGCGGGGCTGATCGCAACGCCGCCCAGCGGGACGTAGCCCGAGTTGACACCCTTCGCGAAGGTGAGAAGGTCCGGCGTGACGTCGAAATGATCGACAGAGAACCATTTTCCGCTCCGCCCGAAGCCGGCCATCACCTCGTCGGCGATGAACACGATGCCGTAGCGGTCGCACAGTTCCCGCACACCGGCCAAGTAGCCCTGTGGTGGCACCATAATGCCGGCGGTGCCTGGGATGGACTCGAGCACGATTGCCGCGATCGTTGACGGCCCCTCGAGCCGGATCACATCGTCGAGGTGGGCCAGTGCGCGCTCGCACTCCTCCGCCTCGGTCGTGGCATGGAAGTGCGAGCGGTAAAGGAACGGACCGAAGAAGTGCACGACCCCGCTGTTGCCGTAGTCGTTCGGCCAGCGTCGGGGATCGCCCGTCAGGTTGATCGCGGTGTCGGTGCCCCCGTGATAGGACCGGTAGCGCGTCAGCACCTTGTAGCGGCCGGTGTGCAGCCGCGCCATTCGTACCGCGTGCTCGTTGGCGTCGGCTCCGCCGTTGGTGAAGAAGATCTTGTTCAACTCACCCGGGGTGCGCGCCGCGATGAGCCGCGCGGCCTCGGATCGGGCATCGTTGGCGTGCTGGGGCGCGACGGTGCACAGCTTGGCCGCCTGAGCCTGGATGGCAGCAACGACTTTCGGGTGCTGGTGGCCGATGTTGGTGTTCACCAGTTGCGAGGAGAAGTCCAGCAGCCGGTTGCCCTCGCCGTCCCACACGTAGGAACCCTGTGACGCGACGATGGTCATCGGGTTCAGTTCGGCTTGCGCCGACCACGAGTGGAATACGTGGGCGCGGTCAAGTTCGTGGGCGCGCGCCGCCTGGGCGCGGGCGTCTGCGAGGGTCAGGCCGTTGGGCAGCACGGTGCTGGCGGTCCTGTCATCAACGAGGGTCATGTCCGGTGCTTTCACTTGTTTTGGGGGAAACCGAGTTCGATGCCGCCGTGGCTGGGGTCGAGCCAGCGGCTGGTGATGGCCTTGCCGCGGGTGAAGAACTGGACGCCGTCGGTGCCGTGGGCGTGGGTGTCGCCGAACAGGGAGGCTTTCCAGCCGCCGAAGCTGTAGTAGGCCATCGGCACGGGGATGGGCACGTTGATGCCGACCATGCCGACCTCGACCTCGTTCTGGAAGCGCCGGGCCGCGCCGCCGTCGTTGGTGAAGATCGCGG
>Ga0207675_100000437_pt1 | contig 40518 bp, 39 predicted proteins | sample KBSSwiS42_FD_184305 | JGI IMG/M metagenome (GOLD analysis project Ga0207675, IMG submission 184305) | Switchgrass rhizosphere microbial communities from Kellogg Biological Station, Michigan, USA - KBS Switchgrass S4-2 (SPAdes) (version 2) | ecosystem: Host-associated > Plants > Roots >...
CAAGCGGGTGATGGGCAAGGCCAGCTTCGCGACGCTGCAGGACGGCTCGTTCGGCAAGACCGGCGGCCGCATCCAGCTGCGCATCGCCACCGATCTGGTCGGTGATGACGCGTACGCGGCCTTCAAGCACTGGGACCTGGGCGACATCATCGGCTGCGAGGGCACGCTGATGCGCACCAAGACTGGCGAGCTCACGGTCAAGGCCTCGTCGATCCGGCTGCTGACCAAGAACCTGCGGCCGCTGCCCGACAAGTTTCACGGCATGGCCGACCAGGAGCAGAAGTACCGCCAGCGCTACGCCGACCTGATCACCGACGAGCAGGCGCGGGCGCGCTTCGTGGCGCGCAGCAAGTGCGTGGCCTCGATCCGCAACTTCATGGTCGAGCACGGCTTCCTCGAGGTGGAGACGCCGATGCTGCACTCGATCCCGGGCGGCGCCAACGCCAAGCCGTTCGTCACCCATCACAACGCGCTGGATCAGCAGATGTTCCTGCGCATCGCGCCCGAGCTGTACCTCAAGCGGCTGCTGGTGGGCGGCTTCGAGCGGGTGTTCGAGATCAACCGCAACTTCCGCAACGAAGGCATCTCGGTGCGCCACAACCCCGAGTTCACGATGATGGAGTTCTACGCGGCGTACTGGAACTACCAGGACGTGATGGCCTACACCGAACAGGTGATCCGCCACGCGGCGCGCCATGCCGCGGGGACCGGCCAGCTCAGCTATCAGGGGCGCGCGGTCGACCTCGAGGTGCCGTTCGCGCGGCTGTCGATCCGCGACGCGGTGGCGCGCCACGTGCCGGCGATCGGCGCGGCACACCTCGATGACGCTCACGCGCTGCGCGCGGAGCTGAAGAAGCACGGCAACGAGCCGCCTGCGCACTGGAACCTGGCGCAGCTGCAGTTCGCGGTGTTCGAGGAGCTGGTCGAGCAGCATCTGTGGGAGCCCACCTTCATCGTCGACCACCCGGTCGAGGTGAGCCCGCTGGCCCGCGCCTCCGACACCGACCCCGCCCGCACCGAGCGCTTCGAGCTCTACATCACCGGGCGCGAGATCGCCAACGGCTTTTCGGAGCTCAACGACGCCGAGGACCAGGCCGCGCGCTTTCAGTCGCAGGCGGCCAACAAGGAGGCCGGGGACGAGGAGGCGATGTACTACGACGCCGACTTCATCCGCGCGCTGGAGTACGGCATGCCACCGGCCGGCGGCTGCGGCATCGGCATCGATCGCCTGGTGATGCTGCTCACCGACGCGGCCAGCATCCGCGACGTGATCCTGTTCCCGGCGCTGCGCCGCGAGACCTGAGCACCCGGCTCAGCTGTTGCTGAACTTCGGCGGGCGCTTGCTCAGGAAAGCGTCCATGCCTTCCTTCTGGTCGTCTGTCGCAAACAGCGAATGGAACACGCGGCGCTCGAACCACACCCCGTCCGACAGCGGTGCCTCGAAGGCGCGGTTCACGCACTCCTTGGCCAGCGCCACGCTCGGGCCGCTCATCGCGCAGATCGCAGCGGCCGCGCCGAACGCCTCGTCGAGCAGCTTGTCGGCAGCCACCACGCGCGACACCAGGCCGGCACGCTCGGCCTCGGCCGCGTCCATCATGCGCGCGGTGAGGATCATGTCCATCGCCTTGCTCTTGCCCACCGCGCGCGGCAGCCGCTGCGTGCCGCCGGCCCCGGGCATGATGCCGATCTTGATCTCGGGCTGACCGAACTTCGCGCTGTCGGCTGCAATGATGAAGTCGCACATCATCGCCAGCTCGCAACCGCCGCCCAGCGCGAAGCCGGCCACCGCAGCGATCACCGGCTTGCGCACGCGGCGGATGGTCTCCCAGTTGCGCGTGATGTATTCGTTGCGGTGGACGTCCATGTAGCTGTACTTGGCCATCGCCGCGATGTCGGCGCCGGCGGCAAAGGCCTTTTCGTTGCCGGTGACGACGATGCAGCCGATGCCGGGGTCGGCGTCGAAGGCGAGCAGCGCGGCGCCGAGCTCGTCCATCAGCGCATCGTTCAGCGCGTTGAGCTGCTTGGGCCGGTTCAGCTGGGCCAGTCCGATGCGGCGCGCGCCGTCGCCGCGGGTGGAGGTGAGGATCAACGGCTCGCTCATGTCGGCCTCGCGTGAGAGTGTGCTGCCGCCATTGCAACACAGGCCGCCACGCCGTCAGCGGGTGGCCTGTTCGGGCGCGCGCTGCAGTTGCAGGTCGATGAAGGTGTCGCTGTCCTGCTGCACCAGGATGCGCACCGGCAGGTATTGCAGCCCTGGGGCAAACCACATCTGCGCCGTCAGGTCGGTGCTCGACTTGGCGAGCCGGCGCGGCCTCACGTGCATCGTGCTCACCTCGCCGAACGGCATCTTCAAGGTCTCCTGCCCGATCACGTCGTACTGCCACACCTCGACGCGCCGCGGGAGCGCCAGCGGCACCTCGATGCTGCGCCCGGCCTGCAGCATCTGCGGCTGCGTGGTGAACAGCCACGTCAGCTGCACGAACAGGCTGGCCTCGTCCTGCACGCCGGGCAGCGTCGGCGCCTCGCGACCCTCGGGCAAGCGCACTCGCTCCGGGTCGAAGCTCATCGACCAGCGACGGCTCTTGAAGGCCACGCGCTGTTCGCCTTCGAAGCGGCGCGGCGCCAGGCCGCTGTCGCCCAGCTGGCCATCGCTGCTGGCGCGGCGCACCAGGATCGGCGCAAAGCTGGGCCCGACGATGGCCTCCATGTGCACCTGGTAGTGCGAGCCGACACGGATCCACTCGACGGTGGCCGAGCCCTGCACCTCGCCGCGGTAGTTGCCGCTCATCACGTAGCTGAGGCGCGTCGACGGCGGCCAGTCGAACGCCGCGGCGGCGCTGGACGCTGCGGAGGCCGCAGTCGTCGCCACCGCACTGGCCGCGGGCGCGCTCGCTTCGGCGCTCGCTGGCGCGGGCTGTGACGCCGCGGCCACGGCGGGCGCCGGCGGCTCGGGTGCTGAGGGCACGGCCGTCGGGGGTGGCGGTATCGGTTCCACCTTCTCGACGATCGCCCCGTCGAGCACCGAGCTGGGCGGTGCCGAGGCCGGCGGCGCCTTCGCCACCGGACGGCGCGGGCGCGGCGCCGGGCGCGGGCGCGGTGCCGGAGGGGCAACGGGCGGCGGCGCGACCGCCAGCTCGCGCACGTAGGACACCTCGATGCGCCGCATCGCGTCGCGCGCCGCACCGAATCCGAGGCGATCCTCGATCAACTCGTCGCTCACCCACAGATGCACCAAGGTCACTGCCACCAGCAGCGCGACGCCGAGCGGACGCCGCAGCGGCGAGTTCGCCGCCGGCTTCAGCGACCCAGCCACGACCGCCGCCTTGCCAGCGCCGGCTTCGGTGCGCCATCGCTCAGCGCCAAGCGCCACTGCACGCGCAGCGGTGAGCGCACGTCGGGTTGCAGGCGCACGCTGTGCAACCGACGTTCGCGCACCAATACCAGTTCGAGCGGCCGGTCGCGCACGGTCCACTGCAGCGCCTCGTCGAGGCGACGGACGCGCCAGCCGTCGACCGCCAGCACCTCGTCGCCGGCGCTGATGCCGGCGCGAGCGGCTGCGCTGTCGAGCGCCACCGACTTCACCTGAACGCCGGTCAGCGCGCCTTCGCTCAGCTTCAAGCCCAAGCCGGCGCCAAGAGGGGTCGTCTCGTGCAGCACCGTGATCGCAGTGTCTTCCAGCAGGCGCTGCAGCGGCAGGTCGGCGGTGCCGTGCACCCATTGCTGCAGTTCGCGCGCCAGCGCTCGGTCGGCGGCAGCCTCGACTGCGGCCAGGATGTCGGGCTCGCCGATCGGCCCGCCGCGACTCGAACGCCACAGCGCGCGCATCACCGCATCGAGCGAGCCGCCGGCCTGGCGCAAGCTCAGGTCGAGCGCGAGGGCGACCAGCGAGCCCTTCGCGTAGTAGCTCACCGTGATGTTCGGCGTGTTCTCGTCGGGGCGGTAGAACTTGATCCAGGCGTCGAAGCTCGCCTGCGCGAGGCTCTGCACCTGGCGCCCCGGGGTGGCGCGCACGCCGTTGATCGTCTTGGCCAGCAGCGCCAGGTAGCCCGGTGCATCAAGCAGGCCGCAGCGCAGCACCATCAGGTCGTCGTAGTACGACGTGAAGCCCTCGAAGAACCACAACAGCTGGGTGTAGTTCTCGCGCGCGCAGTCCAGCTGGGCAAACTCGAGCGGCTTCAGCCGCTTCACGCTCCAGGCGTGGAAGTACTCATGGCTGATCAGCCCGAGCAGGTCGAGATAGGCCTCGTTGGGCACCCCGAGGTCGGGCCGCGGCAGGCTGCGCCGCGGCGCCAGCAGCGCGGTGCTCGCGCGATGCTCGAGGCCGCCCCGGCCGTCTTCGACGCAGTTGAGCAGGAACACGTAGTGGGAAAACGGCGGCCTGGCACGTGCGCCGCGGCCGTGCCACAGCGCGATCTGCGTCTCGCAGATGCGCCGCGCATCGGTGAGCAGCCGCTGGCCGTCGAATCCGGGGTAGGCGCCGGCGACCACGAACTCGTGCGGCACGCCTGCGGCCTGAAAGCTGCCGCGCCAGAACGCGCCGAGCTCGAACGGGTGATCGATCAGCTCGTCGTAGCTCGCCGCCTCGAATGTGTGGCGTGCGCCGCGCACGGGGGCCATCGCGGTGGCCACCTGCCAGCCGCGCGGCAGTGCACGGATCTCGATGCGGTGCGGCTGCGCTTCGCGGCCTTCGGCGCGCAGGCACAGGCTGGTGCCATTGAAGAAGCCGCGAGCCGCATCCAGGAAAGCCGCGCGCACCGAGGTGTCGAACGCGTAGGCGCGACAGGTCACCTTGAGTGCGCCACGCCCGGCGCATGTCGCGACCCAGCGCGTCTTGTCGAGCTGGCGCAAAGGCACCTCGCGCGTGCCCTGCCATGCGCGCAGCTGAGACAGGTGGCGCGCAAACTCGCGCACCAGATAACTGCCGGGAATCCACACCGGCAGGCTCAACACCTGCTCGGGGTCCGGACGCTCGAGCGTCAACGTGACGTGGAAATGGTGGCTGTGGCGGTCGGCCGGCTCGATGCGGTAGCGAAGCACGCGCGCATTGTCGCGCGCCGCCGTTGGCGCCAGCGCCGGCGGGTCGATCGCGCCACGAGCTCCGAGCGCTGCTTCAGGGGCGCTTGGCGGCGGCCAAGAGGCGGCTTTCGAGCTGCTCGGCCGGGATCGCGCCCGGCGCGCGGCTGCCGTCTTCGAACACGACGGCCGGCGTGCCGGTCACCCGGTGGCGGTTGCCGAGTGCCACGTTCCGATCGAGCGCCGACGTGTCGCAGCTGCCCATTGCCTTGGCGGGCGTGGCGCCATCGACCATCCAGTTGCGCCACACCTTGGCCGGCTCGCGGGCACACCAGATGTCGCGCGCCTTCACGTTGGAGTCGGGGCCGAGGATCGGGTACAGGAAGGTGTAGATCGACACATCCTTCAGCGCCACCAGATCGCGCTCGAGCTTCTTGCAGTAGCCGCAGTTCGGATCCCCGAACACCACCATCTTGCGCGCCCCGCTGCCCTGCTTGATCAGGATCGCGTCCTTCAACGGCAAGCTCGCGAAGTCGATCTGCGTCAGCTTCGCGATGCGGGCTTCCGTGAGGTTGGTGCGCGTCTTGGTGTCGATCACGCTGCCCTGGATCACGTACTGGCCCTGCTCGTCGGTGTAGAGCAGGTCCGTGCCCACGCGCAACTCGTACAGGCCCGGGATCGGCGTCTTGCTCACCTCGTCGATCGGCGGAAAGTTGGGCAGCCGTTCGGCCAGATTCTTGCGGATGGCCGCTTCGTCGGCCCGCGCGGTCAGCGCAGACGCAGCCAGCGCGACCGCCACCATTGTTCGAACCCCAACCATGCCAGCACCTCTCACTGCATCACCCCTCGAGCGCCTGCGCGGCAAGCCATCGTTTGGCCGGCACGGCATGGTCGACGAGACCCATCCCGCGGTTGCGAAGTTCCCGCGCCCAGCCGTGTTCCAGCGCAAATCCGTGCACCAATGCATCGGTCAGCCAGGACATCGAGCGCACCGGCCAGGCCCGGGCGCGCGCGTAACGGCGCAGCAGCCGAGCATCGCCGACCGCCCGCCAGGGCTCGCGCGTGGCCAGCGTATCGGCCAGCGCCTGCACATCCCCGAACCCCAGATTGAGCCCCTGTCCCGCCAGCGGATGCACCAAGTGCGCAGCATCGCCCACCAGCACCCAGCCTTCGCCGCATGCCGGGTCGGCGTGTGCGATCGCCAGCGGCCAGGCCGCACGCTCGCTGGCCAGGCGCAGCCCTCCCGGCGCATCGGCGCACGCGGCCTGCAACTCGCCCTCGAACGCAGCGGCGTCCAATTGCATCAAGGCGGTCGCGCGCTGTTGCGGCAGCGACCACACCAGCGCGAAGGAGCGCTCGGCCTGTGGCCGGTCAAACGGCAGCAGCGCCAGCACGTCCGGCGAGCGAAACCACTGGTGCGCCACGCCCTGGTGCGGCTCGTCTGCGGTCAGGCGCGCCGCGATCGCGGTCTGGCCATAGGCGTGGCGATCGAAGCGCACCCCGATCGCTGCGCGCGACGCCGAATCCCTGCCCTCGGCATACACGGTCAACGCAGCCTCTGGCGCCGCATCGCCGCGCTGCACCTGGGCCGCGAAGCCCAGCGCGGCATCGAGCGCGGCGTCGAGCGCCGCGGCATCGACGATCCACGCGAGCGCCTCGACGCGCTGCGTCCAGGCCGAAAACTTCAGGCGCCCGCCCGCCCCGTCGCCTCGCACGAGCATGTCGTACACCGGCGTCACCGCATCGCCCGGCAGGGCATCCCACACCTTGAGTCGCTCCAGCAGCCGGCGCGACGCCGCATTGAGCGCATAGGCGCGCACGTCGAGGCGCGATGCCACGGGCGGCGCCGCCGCGCTCAGGTGGATGCGCAAGCCCTGCTGGCCGAGCGCCAACGCGAGGCTGGTGGCCACCGCGCCGCGCCCCCGGATGCTGACATCCACCGCGTGCATGGGCCATTGTAGAGAGCACCTGCTGGCGGCCCCTCAGCAGGCACAATGCCCGGCCCATGAGTGAGCAAACGGTCTCGATCGCCGGCCTGTTCGTGCACCCGTTGAAATCGTGCGCGCGCATCGAGGTGCCGCGCGCACTCGTCATCGAGACGGGACTCGAATGGGACCGCCAGTGGATGGTGGTCGACGAGCACGGCACGTTCGTATCGCAGCGCGATGAACCGCGCCTTGCGCTGGTGCGGCCCACCTTGCGCGCCAGTGACCTGATGCTGCGTGCGCCCGGCATGCTGGCGCTGCACCTCGCGCTCGATGCGATCGAGCGCCAAGCCGAGGTGCAAGTCTGGAACGACCGCGTGCAAGCGGGCGACATGGGCGACCTGGCGGCCCAGTGGTTCAGCGATTTCCTGGGCCGGCGCGTGCGGTTGGCGCGCTTCGACCCCGACGTGCAGCGCGTGTCGGACCCTCGCTGGACTGGCCACACCCGGGCGCTGACCGCGTTTGCCGATGCGTTTGCGCTGCTGGTGGTGTCGTCGGCGTCGATCGACGAATTGAACCGCCGGCTGGCCGAGCACGGCGCGCCTGCGGTGGGCTCGGATCGTTTTCGGCCGAACCTGGTGCTCGACGGCCTGGACAGCCACGGCGAAGACTGGCTCGACCGCATCGCGTTCGACACCCCAGAGGGGGCGGTGGTGCTGCGGCTGGTCAAACCGTGCGCGCGCTGTTCGATCCCCGACGTCGACCCGCAGCGCGGCGAGCTCGACCACGCCGTGGGAGCCGAACTGGCGGCTTACCGTGCGGATGCGCGCCTCGACGGAAAGGTGACGTTCGGCATGAATGCGATCGTCGAGGAGGGCGTCGAGCGCTGGCTGGAGATCGGCGCACAAGGGCATGCCTCGATCCGCTTCGACTGAGCACGGCCCGGATTGCCAATGCACAGACCTTAAAATCACGACCCCTCGAGCCGGCGCGTCGTGCCGCCGCCACCCCACCCAACCGTCGCGAAACGCCCGCCATGAGCCTGAAGTGCGGCATCGTGGGCTTGCCCAACGTCGGCAAGTCCACCCTGTTCAACGCCCTCACCAAGGCCGGTATCGCGGCCGAGAACTACCCGTTCTGCACCATCGAGCCCAACGTCGGCATCGTCGAGCTGCCCGACCCGCGTCTCGCCGCGCTGGCTGCGATCGCCAAGCCCGAGCGGGTGGTGCCCGCGATTGTCGAGTTCGTCGACATCGCGGGTCTGGTGGCCGGCGCCAGCAAGGGCGAGGGGCTGGGCAACCAGTTCCTGTCCCACATCCGCGAAACCGATGCGATCGTCAACGTCGTGCGCTGCTTCGAAGACAGCAACGTGATCCACGTGGCCGGCAAGGTCGATCCGGTGGCCGACATCGAAGTGATCCAAACCGAGCTGTGCCTGGCCGACCTGTCCACGGTCGAGAAAGGCCTGCAGCGCCAGACCAAGCTGGCCAAGGCCGGCGGCGACAAAGAGGCCCAGCGCCTGGTCGATGTGCTGAATCGCTGCATGGGGGCATTGAACCAAGGCCGGCCGGTGCGTGCGCTGGACTTCAGCAAGGAGGAGCGCGCGGTGCTGAAGCCGTTGTGCCTGATCACCGCCAAGCCGGCGATGTACGTGGCCAACGTGGCAGAGAACGGCTTCACCGACAACCCGTTGCTGCAGCGGCTCGAGCAGGTGGCCGCCCGAGAGGGCGCACCGGTGGTTGCGATCTGTGCGAAAACCGAAGCCGAGCTGGCCGACATGAGCGACGACGACCGCCAGCTGTTCCTGGCCGAAATGGGTCAGAGCGAGTCGGGATTGAGCCGGCTGATCCGGGCGGCGTTCAAGCTGCTGGGCCTGCAGACTTACTTCACCGCGGGCCCCAAGGAGGTCCGGGCCTGGACCATCCACATCGGCGACACCGCGCCGCAAGCGGCCGGCGTGATCCACACCGATTTCGAGCGCGGCTTCATCCGTGCCCAGACGATCGGCTTCGAAGACTACGTCGCCCATGACGGCGAGCAAGGCGCCAAGGAAGCCGGGAAGATGCGCGCCGAGGGCAAGGAGTACGTGGTGCGCGACGGCGACGTGATGAACTTCCTGTTCAATGTGTAGTCGCACGCAATGATGTTTGTGTGCGCTAACACATCGAAATACCGCGGTATGGCTGGGCTATTGCGCCCTTAGCACTCTTCAATCAGGAGTGCTAATATCTGCGGAACCAAGACTTGCGCGAGCGATCTGACTGCCCGATGAACACCCAAGCTTCTTCCGCCCTGGCCTTGCGCGACACGTGGGCGATGGTGCCGTCGCTCGGCAACCTCGACGCCTACATATCGGCCGCCAACCGGCTGCCGATGTTGACCGCGGAGGATGAGTCCGCGTTGGCCCGTCGTTGGCGCGAAGCCGGCGACGTACAAGCCGCCGGCCGTCTCGTGCTGTCGCACCTGCGCCTGGTGGTGTCGGTGTCGCGCCAGTATCTGGGATACGGCCTGCCGCAGGGAGATCTGATCCAGGAAGGCAACGTGGGCCTGATGAAGGCCGTCAAGCGCTTCGACCCCGAGCAGGGCGTGCGCTTGGTGAGCTACGCGCTGCACTGGATCAAGGCCGAGATCCACGAATACATCCTGCGCAACTGGCGCCTGGTCAAGGTGGCGACCACCAAGGCCCAGCGCAAGCTGTTCTTCAACTTGCGCTCGATGAAACAGACCCTCAAGAGCGACGCGGCCGACGGCGAGACCCACCGCAACACGCTGACCCCGGCGGAGGTCGAGCAAGTGGCTCGGCAGCTGAACGTCAAGCCGGCAGAAGTGGTCGAGATGGAGACCCGCTTGGCTGGCGGCGAGTTGGCGCTCGAGCCGCAGAACGACGACGGCGAAGAGACCTTCGCGCCGATCGCCTATCTGGCCGACGACAGCGGCGAGCCCACTCAGGTGCTCGACGCGCGCCGACGTGACCGGATGGTGGCCGCTGGCATCGGCAACGCGCTCGACACGCTCGATCCGCGCAGCCGTCGCATCGTCGAACAGCGCTGGCTGGCCGTGAACGACGACGCGTCGGGCGGCATGACGCTGCACGAGTTGGCCGCCGAATACGGCGTGAGCGCCGAGCGGGTGCGCCAGATCGAAGTGGCCGCGCTGAAGAAGATGCGCAAGACGCTGGAGTCGATGGCCTGACGGCCGTCGGCCCGGTGCGCGCTCACGCCGTCTCGCGCAGCAGCGAGCGAATGTCGTCTTCCAGGGCCTTGGGCCCGGCGTTGTGGCGACTGAACAGCCGGATGCGCCCCTGCGTGTCGAAGATGTACGAGCCGGCCGTGTGGTCGATCGTGTACGTCGATTCGGTCTTGCCCGGCACCTTGGCGTAGAAGACCTTGAACTCGCGGGCGACCTCCTTGGTCTGCTCGGCGCTGCCGCGCAAGCCGATGAAGCCAGCGTTGAAGTTGTCGACGTAGGCCTTCAGCACCGGGCCGGTATCGCGCTCCGGATCGACGGTGACGAAGATGCCCTGCATGCGCGTGCCGTCGTCGCCCAACGCGCGTTTGACCTGCGACAGCTCGGCCATGGTGGTCGGGCACACGTCGGGGCACTGCGTGTAGCCGAAGAACACCACCACCACCTTGCCCTTGAACTCGGTCAGGCTGCGCGGCTTGCCGTCGCCATCGGGCAACTCGAGTTTGCGCGCGTACTCCGCGCCGGTGATGTCGATCGAGCGGAACGATCCCTTCGGCGGTGTTGCCTCGGCAGGCTTCTTGCTGTCGCCGCACGCCGCCAGGCCGGCGCCTGCCAGCCAGGCCATCAAACCCATCCGAGCACGCATTCGCATCGTCGTCACCCCAACCAAGGTCGCAGATAGTGATCAAGCAGCAACGCCGCGAACAGCAGTGACAGGTGCCAGATCGAGAATCGGAAGGTCCGCCGCGCCAGCGCATCGCTGTAGTGGCGCCACAGCCGCCAGGCGTGAATGATGAAGCCGGCACCGAGCAGCGTCGCTGCGACGAGGTAGAGCCTGCCGCTCATCCCGTGCACGAACGGCAACAGCGTGGCCGCGAACAACACCAGCGTGTACAGCAGCACGTGCAGCCGCGTGAACTGCGAGCCGTGCGTCACCGGCAGCATCGGCAGACCGGCGCGCCGGTAGTCCTCGGTTCGGTACAACGCCAGCGCCCAGAAGTGCGGCGGCGTCCACAGGAAGATGATCAGGCACAGCAGCATCGCCTCGGGCCCGACGTCGTTGCGCATCGCGGCCCAGCCCAGCACCGGTGGCATCGCGCCCGAGGCACCGCCGATCACGATGTTCTGAGGCGTCAGCGGCTTGAGGATCACCGTGTAGACGATCGCGTAGCCGACGAAGCTGGCGAGCGTCAGCCACATCGTGAGCGGGTTGACGGCCACATACAGCAGCAGCGAACCCGACGCGCCGAGCGCCAGCGAGAACGCCAGCGCCTGGATGTCGGTCAATTCGCCGCGTGCCGTGGGGCGCCACGCGGTGCGCGCCATCTTGCGATCGATCTGGCGCTCGACCAGGCAGTTGAACGCCGCGGCAGCGCTGGCCACCAGCCAGATCCCGATCGTCGCCGGCAACGCGATGCGCCACTCCGGCACCCCCGGCGCCGCCAATAGCATGCCGATCACCGCGCAAAACACGATCAGCTGCACCACGCGCGGCTTGGTCAGTGCCATGTACTGCATCCAGCGCGGCGCATGACGAGGCGCGGCGGCGCGCAGGGGTGTGCTGGTGGCCATCGGCGTCGATCTCAAGCACGACCTCGCTGCCAGCGGCGCTCGAGCGCCGGCTGAGCGATCGGTCGCGTCGTCGGCAGGCGGCATGCCAGCGCCATCAGCAAGGCGACCAGAGCGGCCGCGCCGGCGGTGTGCAGCAACGCGGCGAGCAGCGGCCAATCAAGCAGCACGTTGCTCAAGCCGCTGCCCACCTGGACGACCAGCAACGCGATCAACGCCAGCGCGCCGCGCAGGTGGTGTCGCCACAGGCGCGCCGCCAGCGCGATCATCGCGAGGCTGAGCAACAGCGCCACCCCGCGGTGCGCCATCTGGATCGCCACCAGGGCCGTGAACTCGACGTAGCCGTCGGCACCCGCACGCCCGAGCTGGCGCAGTAGCGTGAAGCCCTGCGCGTAGTCGGCGTCGGGCCACCATTGGCCGTTGCACTGCGGGAAACCGCGACATGCCAGCACCGCGTAGTTGCTGCTGACCCAGCCGCCGAGCGCAATTTGCAGCACCAGCAGCGCCAGCACGAGCGCGGCAGTGCGCGCCGACTGCAGCGGCGTCGGCCGCTGCAGCGATTGCAGCTGGCCGATCAGCAGCGCAAGCAGCACCATGCCGCCGAGCAGGTGTGCGGTCACCACCGCGGGATACAGCTTCAGCGTCACCGTGTAGCGGCCGAACAGTCCCTGCACCACCACCCACGCCAGCGCGGCCGCGGCCCACCCTCGCGCGCGAGCGGGCACCGTCTTGTCGCGCCAGAGCACGACGTTCAGAGCCAGGATCAGCGCACCGACAGTCATGGCGAGGTAGCGATGAATCATCTCGATCCACGCCTTGGTCACGGTCACCGGACCGCTCGGCAGCGCGCGTTGCGCGACATCGATCGCCGACGACGCACCGAGCGGGCTGGCTTGCCCGTAGCAGCCCGGCCAGTCGGGGCAGCCGAGGCCCGAGTCGGTGAGCCGCGTGAACGCGCCGAACACGATCAGGTCCGCGGTGATGAACGCGGTGAGCGCCGCCAACGCGACGTGACGCGCCAGGCCGGCCGCGCGGCGCGCGCGCACCCACCAGAGCGCCAGCAGCATGCCGGCCAGCAAGGTGGCGATCGCCAGCAGCTCGAGAGCCGGCGCCATGTCGACTGCGGCCACGTCGTTCATCGCGTCAGCGCCCCGGCGTGTCCCACGAGGCCGATGCGCGCAGCAGCCGCTCGAGGTCGCGTTTGACCTTGGTGGGCTCGGGCGTGGCCGGCATGCGCATCATCCACTCGCCCATCGGGTCGATGAGGTAGAGGTGGTCCTCCAGCGCTTGACCCGGCGCGGGCTTGAGCCAGCCTTCGACCTGCGCGTGCGGCAGCCGCAGCGCCGCCACTGTGGGCGCGGTCTCGAGCGCTTGGCGCAGCGCCGGCGCGGCGGCGCCCTCGTCGGTGATCAGCCAGACCTTGTCGACCCGATCTCGATCGCGTCCGAGCATCTCGCGCAGCTGGCGCTGCAGGAACAGGCGCTGCTCGCAGGCCGGATCGCACGCCGCCGGCCCCACCACCACCAGCAACCACTGGCCGCGCAGCGAGCGCAACGGGACGCGGGTGCCGCGCAAGTCGATGGCGCTCGCGTCGGGCATCGCGACGGTCGGCTGGATCAGCGTGCCGTAAGCCGCACTGCCGGCGGCGGGCCGCGCGACATAGAACGCCCAGTAGCTGGCGACCACCGGCGCTGCGCACACCAGCAGAATCAGCGCCATCTGCAGCCGCCCGGACCATGTGCGCCGCTCGCGCTCGTCCACCACCGCCAGTGGCAGCGAGTGCACGGTCATCGCCAGCGGTTCAGCTTCCTTGTCCACGTCGACGTCGCGGTGAGATCCAACCGTACCAGAGCGCCAACCCGCAAATCAATGCGGTGAGCGCGAACCATTGCGCTGCATAGCCCTGGTGCTTCCACACGTCCTGCGGCGGGGCTGCCCACTCGCGCTCCAGCGCGTCGGGCACCTGCGCGGCCGACAGCTGCAGCAGCGACAGCGGCCGCAGGGCCATGCCGATGTCGCGCGACAGTTGTGCAGGATCGAGATTTTGCCGTATGGGCCCTTGCTCGGCGGCCGACGACAGCGCCAGCCGCGGCGACGGCCAGGTGGCGATGCGTGCTTCCAGGCGAATCGGGCCGTCGGCCAGCGGCGCCGCCGGCACGCGGGTGCGGTCGGCCGCGTCGCGCGGCGCCCAACCGCGTTGCACCAGCACCGCGTCGCCCGGGCCCAGCACGAGCGGCGTGACGACGACAAACCCGGCCAGGCCATGCTGCGTGCGGTTGTCCAGATACAGCGTCTGCCCCTCCAACCAGCGGCCTTCGACCACGATGCGCCGGTGCACCTTGGCGACCAAATCGCCGGCATCGTGCGGCAGCTCTGCAGCGGGCAGCGGCGCGAGCTGCGCGCGCTCGGACCACGCCCGCTCGATGGCCTGCTTCTGCGCAGCGCGATCGAGCTGCCACAGGCCCAGGCGCGCGGTGGCTGCCATCGCCGCCAGCGCAGCCAGCCAGACCAGCCAATCGGCAGGGCGAACCGTCATGCCGGCGCGCGCGCGGCGCGGCCGCGATAAGCTGCATGCATGAAAGCGCTGATCGTCGTGGTCCTGGTGGCGATCGTGATCGTGCTCGGCAGCGCCGGTGTCGCAATGCTGCGGCGCCCGAACGCCGACAAACCGCACGACGCGCGCATGGCTCGCGCGCTCGCGCTGCGCGTGGCGTTGTCCATCGCGCTGTTCGTGTTCATCCTGCTGGCGTGGCAGCTCGGCTGGATCCAGCCGAGCGGACTGCCCGTCGCGCGCTGACGCTGAAGGCGCCGCGGCGCGACGCCGCGCTCACTACAGCCAGTACACCAGGAAATACAGGCCCAGCCACACCACGTCGACGAAGTGCCAGTACCACGCCGCGCCCTCGAAGCCGAAGTGGCGCTGCGGGGTGAAATGACCCTTCATCAGGCGCAGCGTGATGAAGGTCAGCATCAGCATGCCGACGAACACATGGAAGCCGTGGAATCCGGTCAGCATGAAGAACGTCGAGCCGTAGATGCCGGAGGTCAGCTTCAGGTTCAGCTCGTGGTAGGCGTGGATGTACTCGTAGGCCTGGAAGCTGAGGAACGTGATGCCCAGCGCCACCGTGATCCACATCCAAAAGATCGTCTTGACGCGCTGATTGGCCAGCAGCGCATGGTGCGCGATCGTGATCGTGCCCCCCGAGCTGAGCAGGATCGCGGTGTTCAGCGTCGGAATCGGCCACGGCCCCATCGTCGTGAACGGGTCGATTGTTCCGGCCGGCGACGCGGTATAGCCCGGCGCCGAGCTCGGCCACACGGCCTTGAAGTCCGGCCACAGCAGCTGATGGTCGATGTCGCCCAGCATCGGCAGCGCGTAGGCACGCGCCCAGTACAAGGCGCCGAAAAACGCACCGAAGAACATCACCTCCGAGAAGATGAACCAGCTCATGCTCCAGCGGTACGACACGTCGACACGGTCGGAGTACCTGCCGCCTTCGCTCTCGCCGATGGCGTCGCGAAACCAGACGAACAGCGTCGACAGCCAGATCAGCACCCCCAGCAGCAGCGACCACTTGCCCCAGCCGGCGCCGTTGACCCATTGGCCGGCGCCGAGGATCACCAAGCCCAGCCCGAGCGCGGTCATCGCCGGGTGGCGCGACGGCGCTGGCACGAAATAGTACGGCGTGGTCCCTTTGGGTGTCGCGGCGGACATGTGGGCTCCTGAAAGTCGGATCGAAGGGTGTGTCTGGAGAGTCGATCAGGTGGCGACGCCGGTGGTGACGACCCAGCGCACCAGCAGCACGAGCGCGAGCACGAACAGGGCGGCACCGACGACGCCGGCAATGACCACGTGGACCGGATTGAGCTGCTCGAGGTCCTTGGCGTAGTCGGCGCGTCGCCGAATGCCGAGGAACGACCACACCACCGCGAGCACCGTGCCGCGCAGCGAACCCTTGCGCGAGGTGACCGGCACGTCGTCGCCTGGTGCGTCGTTGGGCAGCGGCGGCGTCTCGGTCACGAGTGGTCCCCGGGCGGATCGGCGGCGCGTCGCTGCGCAGTCGGCGCGGGCGGCACCTTGCCGCCCACCTCGAAGAACGTGTAGGACAGCGTGATCGTCGTGACGTCTTTTGGCAGCTTGCTGTCGACGTAGAACACCACCGGCCACTGCTTGCTCTCGCCGGGCGCCAGCGTGTATTCGTTGAAGCAGAAGCACTCCAGCTTGTTGAAGTGCGCAGCCGAGTTCATCGGCGCGAAGCTGGCGATCGCCTGCGCGGCCATCGTGCGGTTCTGCTTGTTGCGGAACTCGTACATCACGGTCGCCACTTCGCCGGGGTGCACCTGCAGCGAGCGCAGCGCGGGCTTGAAGTCCCACGGCCCACGCGCGTTGGCGTCGAACTCGATCGTCACGGTGCGGCTGCGATCGATCTGCGTGTTGGCCGGTGCCTGGCGCGCCAGCGGGCCGCCACGCTCGGATACCGACAGCACGTTGATGCCCAGCGCATTGCAGATCGCCCGGTATACCGGCACCAGCGCGTAGCCAAAGCCGAACATCAGCACGGCCACCACCGCGAGCTTGCCCATCATGCGGCGGTTGTCGCCGCGCAGCAGCGTGTTCAGGGTGCGCGGCGGTTCCATCGTGGCGATTCAGTGCGAGAGCAGCACGATCTTGGCGACGAAGCCGAGCGCGAACGCCAGCGACACCGACGCGAGAATCCACGCCAGTCGCGTGTTGCCCTTGCGTTGCGCGTCGTTGGGAGGCGAGACCGAATGCATCGCGCGTCGGATCAGCCGATCACCCGCGTGGCGCTGGCGTCCAGCTTGGGCGGCGTCTCGAAGGTGTGCCATGGCGCGGGCGACGGCACCTCCCACTCCAGACCTTCGGCCGCTTCCCACGGCCGCTGCGGCGCCTTCTCACCCTGGCCGCGCATCATCGGCAGCGCCACGAAGAAGAAGAAGTACACCTGCGCCAGACCGAAGCCGAAGGCTCCGATCGATGCCACGGCGTTGAAGTCGGCAAACTGCAGCGGGTAGTCGGCATAGCGGCGCGGCATGCCGGCCAGGCCGAGGAAGTGCATCGGGAAGAAGGTCAGGTTGAAGAAGATCAACGAGGCCCAGAAGTGGATCTTGCCGCGCGTCTCGTTGTACATCACGCCGGTCCACTTGGGGCCCCAGTAGTAGACGCCGCCGAACATGCCGAACAGCGAGCCCGCCACCAGCACGTAGTGGAAGTGCGCAACCACGTAGTAGGTGTCCTGCAGCTGCTGGTCGATCGGCGCCATGGCCAGAATCAGCCCGGTGAAGCCACCCATCGTGAACACGAACAGGAAGCCCACCGCCCACAGCATCGGCGTCTCGAACGTCATCGAGCCGCGCCACATGGTGGCGATCCAGTTGAAAATCTTCACGCCGGTGGGCACCGCGATCAGCATCGTCGCGTACATGAAGAACAGCTGCCCGGTCACCGGCATGCCAGTGGTGTACATGTGGTGCGCCCACACGATGAACGACAGGATCGCGATCGACGCCGTGGCATACACCATCGACGTGTAGCCGAACAGGCGCTTGCGCGAGAAGGTCGGGATGATGGCGCTGACGATGCCGAACGCCGGCAAGATCATGATGTAGACCTCGGGATGCCCGAAGAACCAGAAGATGTGCTGGTACATGATCGGGTCGCCGCCACCCGACGGCGTGAAGAAGCTGGTGCCGAAGTGGCGGTCGGTCAGCGTCATCGTGATGGCGCCGGCCAGCACCGGCATCACTGCGATCAGCAGGTACGCGGTGATCAGCCAGGTCCAGCAGAACAACGGCATCTTCATCAGCGTCATGCCCGGCGCGCGCATGTTCAGGATGGTGACGATGATGTTGATCGAGCCCATGATCGAGCTCGCGCCCATGATGTGCAGCGAGAAGATCGCCATGTCCATCGACGGGCCCATCTGCAGCGTCAACGGCGCATAGATGGTCCAGCCGGCCGAGGGCGCACCACCAGGCACGAAGAAGCTCACGACCAACAGCCCGGCGGCCGGAATCAGCAGCCAAAAGCTCAGGTTGTTCATGCGCGCGAACGCCATGTCGGTGGCGCCCACCTGCAGCGGCACCAGCCAGTTCGCGAAGCCGACGAAGCCCGGCATGATGGCGCCGAACACCATGATCAGGCCGTGCATCGTGGTGAGCTGGTTGAACAGCTCGGGGTTGAAGAACTGCAGGCCCGGCTTGAACAGCTCCAGCCGGATGCCCATCGCCAGGATGCCGCCGACGATCAGCATGGTGAAGCTGAACAGCAGGTACATCGTGCCGATGTCTTTGTGGTTGGTCGCGAACAACCAGCGCCGCCAGCCGTACGGATGACCGTGGACGTGGTCATCGTGGTGGCCCGTGTCGTGGCCGTGGTCGATCACTGCACTCATGGGATTTCCTTAGAAGCCTTCAGCGCTGCGCGCTCACTTGCGCGCCGCAACCACTTCAGCCGGCTGCACCAGCTGACCGGTCTTGTTGCTCCAGTGATTCTTGGTGAACGTGACGACCGCCGCCAAGTCGGTGTCGGACAGCTGCTTCCACGGCGGCATGCCCTTGGAGGTGCCGTTGAGCACGATCTGCAGCTGCTTGTTCTTGTCCGCGTCGTTGACCACCGGCGAGCCATCGAGCGGCTTGATCGGGCCGCCGCCCGTGCCGTCGGGCTTGTGGCACACCGCGCAGTTGCCGTTGTAGATCTTTTCGCCGCGCGCCAGCAGGTCGGCCAGCACCCACACCTTGCTCGGATCGTCGGCCTTGGCGGCGATCTCCTTCATCTTGCCCTCGACCCACTTGCTGTAGTCGGCATCCGACAGCACCTTGACGTGGATCGGCATGAAGGCGTGTTCCTTGCCGCACAGCTCGGCACACTGGCCGAAGAAGTCGCCGGTCTTGTCGGCGCGCAGCCAGATGTCGCGCACGAAACCGGGGATCGCATCCTGCTTCACAGCGAAGGCGGGCACCATCCAGGCGTGGATCACGTCGTTGGCGGTGGTGATCACGCGCACCTTCTTGTTGATGGGCAGCACCAGCGGGTTGTCGACCTTCAGCAGGTAATCGTCACCCTGCGGGTGCCCGGAGTCGGACATCTCGCGATGCGTCACGTCGAGCGTCGACAGGAAGCTGATGCCCTCGCCCTCGCCCTTGATGTAGTCGTAGCCCCATTTCCACTGGTAGCCGGTGGCCTTGATCGTGAGGTCGGCATTGGAGGTGTCCTTCTGCGCGACCACGGTGCGGGTGGCCGCCACGCCCATGCCGATCACGATCAGGAAGGGCACCACGGTCCACGCGATCTCGACCGCCACGCTCTCGTGGAAGTTGGCGGCCTGGTGGCCCTTGGATTTGCGGTGCTTGAAGATCGAATAGAACATCACGCCGAACACGGCGATGAAGATCACCAGGCACACGATCAGCATGCCGTTGTGCAGCGTGATGATGTCGGCGGCCATCTTGCTGGCCGGCGGATGCAGGTCGAGCTGATTGACCGCGGGGCCTCCCGGCAGGTCGTTGACCGCCAGCGCCGGCAGCGCCAACCCCGCCGCCGCCAGTCCCGCCAGGGCCCTCGCCCCATGTTGCCGCGTCATGTCGATGTCCATGCTTCGTCGATGTTGGAATGCTTGCTTGAGATCCGGTTCAATCGCGCAACCGCAGCGCCAGCCGCAGCTCCTGCGCCAGCTGGGCGCGCCATTCGGGCCGCAGGTAGCGGCCGACGCAGGTGCGCTGTCCCTCGCCAGACACCTCCACCAACGAGCCGTCGCCGCGCGCCGGCTCGACGCGAACCCATTCGGCACGGAACCGCGCGCTTTCGATGCCGACCCCACAGCGGTGTTCGATCGCCAGCTCGCGGCCGGCCAGTGTGATGGTTTCGCAGTCGGTGGCGTGGCGCGCATAGACCGCCAGCGCGGCGCCGAGCGCCAGCAACTCGAGGCCGGCAAACGCCATCACCGTCTTGGCGCCGAACCACCAGAAGCCACCGGCGATCGCCAGCGACACCGTGCACAGCGCGAAGTACACCACCACCATGTCGCGCGGTGCGATCGAGCAGTTGCGCTTCATCACCCACTGCATGCCGAGGGCGGCGGAGTCTTCGAGCCGGCGCCCGAAGCGCCAGGGGGTGCGCGCGGCAGCGGGTGGGGTCCAGGAACTGGGAGCGAAGGTGGCGGTCATGACGTGGAGCGCGCGCTTCGCGCGCCTGCACATCGACGCCGCGAAACCGGGGGATTCTAGCGGAGCCGGGTCGGCTCACCGGACTGCATCGGCGGCCGCTTGCGAGCGTAGGCACACGAACGCTGGCACCGCTATTGCGGCGAGCGCTGGCGTGCCAGATCGGCGCGCAGGTCTTGCAGTGACACGCTGCTCACCGGTGCCAGGCGGGCTCGCGCGGGCGGCCGCATGGCATGGCCGTACACCACCTCGAAGCTGAGCGCGACGCGCCCGTCGGCGTCGCGCCGACGCTCCAGCAACGCCAGCAGGTGATCACGCCAGCGCGGCGTGCGCAGCCCGGCGTATCGCGCCCGATGCCAGTTGGCGCCCAGGCTGCGCAGCTCGTGCAGCGCGGCTTGGGGCGACGACCAGGTGAGCGTCAGCAGCTCCTGATCCATCACGGGGTCGGCGAAGCCGGCGTGCACCAGCAGGTCGCCGAGGTCGTGCATGTCGGCAAACGGGTAGTACGGCGGGCCCCAGCCCTGGCTGCCGTACAAGCGGCGCAACTCGGGCAACGTGCCGGGACCGAGGGTCGAGAACATCACGAAGCCGTCGACCGCGAGCGCGCGATGCCAGGCCGCGAACTCGCCGGCTATGTCGGCGCACGCGTGCAGCATCATGTTGGACCACAGCATCTCGGCGCTGCCCGCGGCCACCTGGCCGGTCAGCAATGCGGCTTCGGCCTGCGGGCCCCAGCGCCGGCGCGACCACCACGGCGGCAGCTGCGCGAGGCTGCGCGCGCGCAGCCCCTCGTCCGGCTCGATGGCCGTGCGCTGCGCCTGCGGATAGGCCGCGCGCACTGCCGCGGCACTGCCCCCGGCGTGCGCCCACCAGTCGAGCCAGCGTGCCGGCGGCTGGCGGATGATCGGCAACCGCTCGGCCATGCGGCGCGCCACCTCGGTGTGCAGCCACGGCGCCTGCTCGGCGCGCGCCAGGCGCGCGCGCCAACGCTGCGCCGCCGCCACATGGAACTCCGCGTTCGGCGTCAAGTGCGCAGCGTTGTCGGGCATGCGGCCAGTATATTGAGCCGGTGTCATCCACCCTGTCCGCGGGCGCGGGTCTGCAGGCGCTGGCGCGCGCGTGGCCCGGCGTGTGCGTGTTGTGCCGCAGCTGGCACGCGCAGCCGCTGTGCGGCGCCTGCCTGGAGCGCTTCGCGCCACGGCGGCCGCGCTGCGCCACGTGCGCGCGCCGCACCGCCTTGGACGTGGCGAGCTGTGGCGATTGCCTCGGCCAAACCAGCGCGTTCGAACGCTGCATCACCGGCGTCGACTACGGCGCGCCGTGGGATCGCCTGATCACTGCGTTCAAGTTCCACGGCCAGGTCGAATTGGCGGGCGCACTCGCACTGGCGATCGAACGCGCGCTCACGCACGGCGCGGCGTCGGACTCGACGCAGGCGACCCTCCTGGTGCCGGTGCCGCTGTCGCGCGAGCGGCTGCGCGAGCGCGGCTACAACCAGGCGTGGGAGCTGGCGCGCCGGCTCGCACGCCGCCTGCGCATCGATGCGCTTGCGACCGCGTTGCAGCGCGGCCGCGACACCGCCCACCAAATCGGCATGACGCGCCTCGAGCGCGAGCACAACCTACGCGATGCGTTCTGGGTCGAGCCGTCTGCGCGCGCAGCGCTGCAAGGCCGTCACGTCGCGCTGGTCGACGACGTGCTGACCAGCGGCGCCACCGCGCACGCAGCCGCGCTGGCGCTGCGGCGCGCGGCGGCCGCGCGGGTCGACGTCTGGGTGGTGGCGCGCACGCCGCTGGGCGACGAATGAGCGCTGCGCCGCCGCTGCTGCGCATCGTGCTGGTCGAGCCGGAGATCCCGCCCAACACCGGCAACGTGATCCGACTGGCGGCCAACACGGGGTGCGAGCTGCATCTGGTGGGGCCCCTGGGCTTCTCGATGGACGACAAGCTGCTGCGCCGCGCCGGGCTCGACTACCACGAGTTCGCCAGCGTCGCGCAGCACCGCTCGTGGTCGGCCTGGCTGCGCGAAACCGCGCCGGCGTTGTCGCGCGTGTTCGCCTTCAGCGCGCACGCCGAGTCGCCGCTGGGGGCGCAGGCGTTCGCGCGCGGCGACTGGCTGGTGTTCGGCGGCGAGTCGAGCGGACTGCCGCCGGCACTGCGCACGGCCCTGGCTGCGGCACACCACGTCCGCCTGCCGATGCGGCCGGGCCAGCGCAGTCTGAACCTCAGCAACGCGGTGGCGGTCGCGGTGTTCGAAGCGTGGCGGCAACTGAACTACGACGGCGCCCACTGAACCATGGCGCGCACGCTCAGGCTTCGCTGCGCGCCACCCGCGTCATCAACTGCTCGACCGCTTCACGCGCGGTGATGTGGCCGGCGATCAGCTGGCCCACCGCGCTGCACAGCGGCATCTCGATGCCCAGACGCCGCGCGCGCGCCAGCACCATCGGCGCGCTCGAGACCCCTTCGGCCACATGGCCCAGTTGCGCCAGGATCTGCGGCAAGGCGCGTCCCTGGCCGAGCGCCAGTCCGACCTGCCGGTTGCGCGACAGGTCACCGGTCGCGGTGAGCACCAGGTCGCCCAGGCCCGACAGGCCCATGAAGGTCTCGGCACGAGCGCCCAGCCCGACGCCCAGCCGCATCATTTCCGCCAACCCCCGCGTGACGAGCGCCGCGCGCGCGTTCTGGCCGAGCGCCAGCGCATCGGCGATGCCGGTCGCAATCGCCAGCACGTTCTTGACCGCTCCGCCCACTTCGACCCCGACCGGATCGTCGCTCGCGTAGACGCGCAGCGTGGGGCCGTGCAACGCCGCCACCGTGCGCGCCACCAGCGCGGCGTCGGTGCTGGCGGCCACCAGCGCGGTGGGCTGGCCGCGCGCCACCTCGAGTGCGAAGCTCGGCCCCGACACCACGCCGCACGGCGCGTCGCCGCGCAACTCGCGCGCGATCTCGTGGCCAAGCGCCCCGCTCGCCTGCTCGAAGCCCTTGCTGAGCCACAGCACCGGCGCACCGTCGGGCAACTGCGCCAGCTGGTCGCGCAGGCCGGCCATCGGCGTGGCCACGATCAGCAGGCCGTCGCGCGCGAACGCCAGCGCTTCGGCGCGCTGCGCCGTCAGCGCGACGCCACGCGGGATCGGCACGCCGGGCAAGTAGCGTTCGTTGCTTGCCGAGGCGCGCAGGTGCTCCAGTTGCGCCGCATCGCGCGCCCACAGCATCACCTCGTTGGCGGCCGCGGCGTGGATCGCGAGCGCTGTGCCCCACGCCCCGGCGCCCAGCATCGCGATGCGCATGCAGTGCCTCGCTCGGTGCGCGCGCCGCCTTGCGTGCGGCGCGCGGGTCTCAGGTGGCCGTGGTCAGCACACCGCTGCCGCTGCCGTTGCCCTGCGCGGCCTGCGCGCGCTGCGCCTCGTACATGGCCTGGAAGTTGACCTCCGTCAGCAGGATCGGCGGGAAGCCGGCACGCGTGCACACATCGGACACGATCGCGCGCAGGTACGGGTACAGGATCTGCGGGCACACCACGCTGACGACGCCTTGCAGCTGCTCGTTGGGCAGGTTGCGGATCTCGAAGATGCCGGCCTGCTTGGCCTCCACCAGGAACAGCGTGCGGTCAGCCACCTTGGTGGTGACGGTTGCGGTGACGCACACCTCGTACAGGCCTTCGCTGATGCCCTCGGCCGACAACGCCAGATTGATGTCGACCTGGGGCTGCTGCTGCTCGAGCAGGATCTTCGGCGAATTGGGTTGCTCCAGCGACAGGTCCTTCAGGTACACGCGCTGAATCTGGAACACGGGGTTGGTGTCGGCATCTGCCATGGCAAGAGTTTCCGAGAAAGGAAACGGCCCGCAGTTTGCGGGCCGTGAGGTCCGGGCTGGGTGTCGATTATCGCCGAGGCGGACAGGTCAGGCGCCGGTGAGCAACGCCATCAGCGCGCCGCGCTGATCGAGCGCCACCAGCTCGTCGCAGCCCCCGACGTGGGTTTCGCCGATGAAGATCTGCGGCACGGTGCGGCGGCCTGTCAGCTGCATCATGCGCAGCCGCTCGGCAGGCTCGAGATCGACGCGCACCTCATCGATCTGCGCCACGCCGCGCTGGCGCAGCAGCGCCTTGGCCCGGATGCAAAACGGGCACACCTGCGTGGTGTACATGCGCACTGACTTCATTCACTCAGGGCTCTGGAGGCCCGCCCAACGACTCAAGCGACCATTGTCGCCACACCCCGATGACCCGGCCCGCGCCGGGTCATGACACCGATCACGCCGTGGCAGACTTCTCCAGCGGCAGGTTGGCTTCGCGCCAGGCCTTCAACCCGCCGGCCAGCGCGATCGCACGCTCGTGCCCGAGCTTGCGCAACAGGCTCGCGGCCCGCGCGGCACGTGCCCCGGTGCCGCACATCAGCACCAGTGGCAGCTGCTTATTGCTCGGCAGCTCCTTGGCGCCTTCCAGGGCATTGAGCGGCACGTTGCGCGCGCCGGCCGCATGACCCTGCGCAAATTCCTCGGGCTCGCTGACGTCGATCAGCACCGCCTTCTCGCGGTTGATCAGGCGCACGGCCTCGGTGGTGCCGACGGCCGAGCCGCCGCCCTGCTTGTTGAGGTTCGGCCACAGCAGCAGAGCGCCGGAGGTGAGCGCCGCCAGAATCAGCACCCAGTTCTCGAGTGCGAATTGCATCAGGTTCATCGTGCGCGGCCGACCATGAACAACGCGGCCGTCGGGGTGACAGGGGCGCGAATTATAGAATTCGCGCCGCGTTGTCGATTGGCCCGATCCGATGCCCACCCTTGTGCTGCTGCGCCACGGCGAGTCCACCTGGAACCTGGAGAACCGCTTCACAGGCTGGACCGACGTGGGCCTGACCGACACCGGCGTGCAGCAGGCGCGCGATGCCGGCGCGCTGCTGCGCGAGTCGGGCTTCGACTTCGATGTGGCTTACACCTCGGTGCTCAAGCGCGCGGTCTGGACGCTGTGGCATGCGCTCGACCAGATGGAACGCACCTGGCTGCCGGTGCACAACGACTGGCGCCTCAACGAGCGCCACTACGGCGCGCTGCAAGGGCTCAACAAGGCCGACATGGCACGTCAGTACGGTGAGCAGCAGGTGCTGATCTGGCGTCGCAGCTACGACACGCCGCCACCCCCGCTGGCCGCCGACGATCCGCGCAGCGAGCGCAGCGATCGGCGCTATGCGGCGCTGCAGCCACAACAGGTGCCGCTCACCGAATGCCTGAAAGACACGGTGGCGCGCGTGCTGCCGTGCTGGAACGACACGCTGGCGCCGGCGCTGCAGGGCGGCCGGCGCGTGCTGGTGGCCGCGCACGGCAACTCGATGCGCGCGCTGGTCAAGTACCTCGACGGCATCAGCGACGACGACATCGTCGGTCTCAACATTCCGAACGGCATTCCGCTGGTCTACGAGCTCGACGCGGGCCTGAAGCCGGTGTCGCGACGCTACCTCGGCGACCCTGAAGCGGCTGCGCGCGCCGCTGCCGCGGTGGCGCAGCAAGGCAAGGCCTGAGGCCGCCGGTTCAGGCGGCCGGCGCGGCCTGCGCCGCCTCGGGCACGTCGCCCAAAGCTGGCAACGCCTGCGCGATGTCGTCATGCAGGCGCTGGGCGAGCGCGCGGCGGTCGGCGTGCGCGCTGGCGCGCGCCGGGAGCACGCGCACTTGCACGTGCACGCCGCGCGCGCAGGCGATCGCCCACACGCTGTGCAGCAGCGTGGTGGCGCCGAGCCAGCTGACCGCCGGGCTCCAGTCGAGCCCGGGCTCGCTGTAGCGCAGCGCCAGCGGCTGCACCGGCACCTCGGCGGCGATCGCCGCCTGCAGCAGGTTGGCATGGAACGGCATCAGCGTGCGGCCGTCGCCGGTGGTGCCCTCGGGAAACAGCGCGACCGTCTCGCCCGCCTGCAGCGATGCGGCCACCTGGTGCACCACACGCAACGCGTCGCGCTTGCGCTCGCGCTCGATGAACAACGTGCCGACTGCGCCGATCAGCCAGCCCAGCAGCGGCCAGCGGCGCACGTCGGCCTTGGAGACGAAGCGCGCGCGCGGGCACACCGCATGCAGTGCGGGGATATCGAGCCACGAGACGTGGTTGGCCACCACCAGGTTGGCCCCGGCGCGCACCTCGCCATCGACCACCAGCTGCACACCGATCGCGCGCAACAGGCCGCGCGACCACCAGCCGATGCGCTGCTGGCGCTGCTGCACATCGAACGCAGGAAAACGCAGCGCGACGATCGCCATGCCGTGCAGCACGTGCACCAACACGCGCAGCAGCCGCCACAGGCCGACGAACGTGCGCACGAGCCTTCAGCGGCCGCAGCCGCGCAGCGACATCACGACGCGGGCGCCTCGTGCGAGACGCCTCCGGCCAGCACCGTGAGACGCACGCGGCCCGGCAGCGCGGTGCCGGTGGCGGTGAAGTCGAACGGCGTGTGCTTGCCCTGGCTCAGCAACGACTCGCGCGTCACCGGCCAGGTGTGCGACGGATCGAGCACGCACAGATCGGCCACGCCTCCTTCGATCAGCCGCCCGGCGCTCGCGGCGTGCGCACCCAAGCTCGCGCCCAACACGCGCGCCGGCTCGCTGGTGACGCGCGCCAGAGTGCGCGCGAGGTCGACGCCATCGTCCTGGCCCCATTTCAGTGCCAGGCTCAGCAGCAGCTCGACCGCGCTGGCCCCCGGCTCGGCCTCGGCGAACGGCAGGTTCTTCGCATCGTCGGCCACCGGGTTGTGATCGGACACCAGCGCGTCGATCGTGCCATCGGCGAGCGCGCGGCGCAGCGCGTCGCGATCGGCCTGCTGGCGCAGCGGCGGGCTCAATCGCATGTCGGCATTGAAGTAGCCGATGTCGACGTCGGTCAGGTGCAGCGAGTGCACGTTGACGTCGGCGGTGATCGGCACCCCCTCCGCCTTGGCGCGTCGCACCAGATCGACGCCGGCGGCGCTGCTCAGGCGGCACAGGTGGACGCGCGCGCCGGTGGCCCGCACCAGCTCGACGATCGTGTGCAGTGCCACCGTCTCGGCCGCCACCGGCACGGTCGACAAGCCGAGCCGGGTGGCCACCGCGCCGCTGGCCGCGACGCCGGTGGACAACCAGGCGTCCTGCGGCCGCAGCCACACCGTGTGGCCGAAGGTGGCCGCGTACTGCAACGCGCGCATCAGCAGGTTGGTGTCGCGCACTGCGTGATCGGCCTGCGAGAAGCCGATGCAGCCGGCTTCGCTCAGGTGCGCCATCTCGGTCAGCGCATCGCCTTTCAGGCCGCGCGTCAGCGCGCCCAGCGGGAACAGACGGCACGACGACAGCTTGCGGGCCCGGAACTTCAGCATCTCGACCAGCCCGGGCTCGTCGAGCGGCGGGTCGGTGTCGGGCGGGCACACCAGGCTGGTGACCCCGCCGGCGGCGGCGGCCTTGAGCTCACTGTGCAGCATGCCTTCGTGCTCGTGTCCGGGCTCGCGCAACCGCACGGCCAGATCGACCAGGCCCGGCATCACGATGCAGCCTGCAGCATCGATGCGGCGCTCGGCGTCGAAGTCGACGGCACGCCCGATCGCCACGATGCGACCGTCGGCGATCGCGACGTCGCTGCGTTCGTCACGGCCCGAGGCCGGGTCGATCACGCGGCCGTGTTCGATCAGGATCTTCATGCTTCGTTGCCCGCGATGATCGACATCACCGCCATGCGCACCGCGATGCCGAACGTCACCTGCGGCAGGATCACGCTGGCCTGGCCGTCGGCCACGCTGGAGTCGATCTCGACGCCGCGGTTGATCGGACCCGGGTGCATCACGATCGCATCGGGCTTGGCCAGCGCCAGCTTGTCGGGCGTGAGCCCGAAGGTCTTGGCGAACTCCGCGGCGCTGGGCAGCATCGCGCCGGTCATGCGCTCGTTCTGCAGTCTGAGCATGATGATGACGTCGGCGCCGCGCATGCCCTCGGCCATGTCGTGGCACACGCGCACGCCCATCGCCCGCAGGTCGCCCGGCACCAGCGTGCGCGGGCCGACCACGCGAACCTCGGGCACACCGAGCGTGGTGAGCGCGTGGATGTCGGAGCGCGCGACCCGCGAGTGCACGATGTCGCCGACGATCGCCACCGTCAGTTGCGAGAAGTCGCGCTTGTAGTGGCGGATCGCGTACATGTCGAGCAGGCCCTGCGTCGGGTGCGCGTGGCGCCCATCGCCGGCGTTGACCACGTGCACGTGCGCAGCGCAATGGCGGGCGATCAGGTGCGGGGCACCCGATTCGCCGTGGCGCACCACGAACATGTCGGCGTGCATCGCCGACAAGTTGGCGATCGTGTCGAGCAGCGTTTCGCCCTTGGCGGTGGACGAGCGCGCGATGTCGAGGTTGATCACGTCGGCCGACAGGCGCTTGGCCGCGATCTCGAACGTGGTGCGCGTGCGCGTGCTGTTCTCGAAGAACAGGTTGAAGACGCTTTTTCCGCGCAGCAGCGGCACCTTCTTGACATCGCGGTCGTTGACCGAGAGGAAGGTGCCAGCGGTGTCGAGGATCTGCGTCAGCACGTCGCGCGGCAGGCCTTCGATCGACAGCAGGTGGATCAGCTCGCCGTGCGCGTTGAGCTGCGGGTTGCGGCGCGACAGCATGCTCAAGCCTCGTCTTCGACCGAGAACGCGAAGCGGCCGTCGTCACCGCGCGCCAGGCGCAGGCGTTGCCTCGCCGGCAATACCACCTTGGCCGCCGCGAACGAGGCCTGGATCGGCAACTCGCGGCCACCGCGATCGACCAGCACCGCCAGGTCCACCCCGCGTGGGCGCCCGAAGTCGTACAGCTCGTTGATCACCGCACGGATCGTGCGGCCGGTGAACAGCACGTCGTCGATCAGCAGGATGCGCGCGCCGTCGATCGCGAACGGCAGCCGCGTTGCGTCTCCTGCGCCGGCCAGCCCGCGTGCGCTGTAATCGTCGCGGTGCAAGGTGCTGGAGATGAGACCACACTGGCCTGGCCGCTTCAGGTCGGCGTGAAGCCGTTCGGCCAGCCACGCGCCGCCGGACCAGATGCCCACCAGCGCGCCGTCGGCGTGCAGCAGCGAGCGCACGCCCCCCAGCAGCTCGGCGTACAGCGCTTCGGCGTCCAGGCGCAACGTGCTCATGCGTGCCCCTGCAGGAATTGCTCGAGGATCAGCGCCGCGGCCGCGGCATCGATGTCGGAGGCACCGTTGCTCTTCGCCTCGACGGTGGTGTAGCGCTCGTCGACCTCGTGCACCGGCAGCCGGAAGCGACCGTGCAACTGGCGCGCGAACGACTTGGCGCGCCGCGTGTTGTCGTGCGGCGCGCCGTCGGGGTGCGTGGGCACGCCGACCACCAGCGCGTCGGGCCGCCATTCGGCGACCAGGCGCGCGATCGCCGCGAAACGCGCATCACCGAGCGCCGACACCGTGGCGAGCGGCTGTGCTTGCTTGAGCAGCGAATTGCCGACCGCGACGCCGACGCGGCGCGTGCCGTAGTCGAAAGCGAGAAACGAAACGAGCGGCCGGCGTCGCAACGGCGCGGCAGCCATGGTCATGCGTGCCCCGCCTCCTGGCTCAGCATGCGCGGGTCGATGCCCAGCAGCGACAACGCCTTGTCGTAGCGCTCCTCGATCGGCGTTTCGAAGATGATCTCGGGCGACGCGTTCACGTTCAGCCAGCCGTTGCGGCCGATTTCCTCTTCGAGCTGGCCGGCGCCCCAGCCGCTGTAGCCGAGCGTCACCAGCACGCGGCGCGGGCCGGCGCCGTTGGACATTGCTTCGAGCACGTCCTTGCTGGTGGTCATTTCCAGGCCACCGGGGATCGCGAGCGTCGACGTGTAGGGGCTCTCTTCGCCGAGCCGCTCGTGCAACACGAAGCCGCGTTCGGTCTGCACGGGGCCGCCGAAGTACACCGGCTGCTCGGCGAGGTCTTTGCGGTCGAGCGACAACTCGACCTTCTCGAACAGGTTGCGCAGCTTGATGTCGATGGGCTTGTTGATCACCAGGCCGAGCGCGCCCTTCTCGGTGTGCTCGCACAGGTAGACCACGGTGCCCGCGAAGGTGTCGTCGGCCATGCCCGGCATGGCGATCAGGAACTGATTCGTCAGATCGATCCGGCTCGTGGCCATGCGGCATTCTATGCCTGCGCCGTTGCGCCGAGCGGTCGACGTCACCCCTGCGGCGCGTCGGCTTCGTTGATTCATCACCGACGCCCTGAGAAGGGCTCATCCAGCACGATGGCACCAATGTCCGACAAGCCCCTCGCCGCCGCACTCGTGTGGTTGCGACGCGACTTGCGCGTGCGCGACAACACGGCCTTGCACCACGCGTTGCGCTCGGCGCAGCGGGTGTGGTGCACGTTCGTGTTCGACCGCACCCTCCTCGACGCGTTGCCGCGCGTCGATCGTCGCGTCGAGTTCATCCGAGACACCTTGGTCACGCTCGATCGCGACCTCGACCGGGCGGCGCGGCAGGCCGGCGGCGCGGGCACCCGGCTGCTGGTGGGCCATGGCGAACCGGCGCGGCAGATCGTTTCGCTGGCGCAACGCCTGGCGGTGCAGGCAGTCTACGCGAGCCACGACGACGATCCTTACGCGCTGCAGCGCGACGCCCAAGTGCGCGGCGCGCTGGCGGCCCACGGCATCGCGTTGCACACCAGCAAGGACCACGTGGTGTTCGAGCGCGACGAGGTCCTGAGCGCGGCACGCACGCCCTACAGCGTTTTCACGCCATACAAAACCGCGTGGTTGCGGCAGGTCGACGCGTCTGCGCTGGCTGAGCGGTCGGTGGTCGAACTCGCCGCAGCGCTCGCGCCGCCGCCCGACGGCATTGCGCTCGGCGTGCCGACTTTGCAGGCGATCGGCTTCGAGCCGAGCAACCTGCATGCGCTGCGTCTGCCGAGCGGCGAGTCCGGCGCTCAACACATGTGGGACGAATTCGTCGAGCGCATCGATGACTACGCACGCGCGCGCGACTATCCGGCGGTGAAGGGGCCGAGCTATCTAGGCGTGCACCTGCGCTTCGGCACTTTGTCGGTGCGTCAGGCGGCACGCGACGCCTGGCAGCGCACCCAGGGCGGCTCGACGGGCGCGCAGACTTGGTTGTCAGAGCTGATCTGGCGCGAGTTCTTTCACCAGATCCTGCACCACCATCCCCACGTCGTTGGCCACGCGTTTCGCCCTGAGTTCGATGCGCTGCGCTGGGACCATGGCAAGCTCGCTGACGCGCACTTCGCAGCCTGGTGCGGCGGGCGCACCGGCTACCCGCTAGTGGACGCCGCGATGCACCAGCTCAACCAAACCGGCTACATGCACAACCGGCTCCGCATGGTGTGCGCGAGTTTCCTGTGCAAGCACCTCGGCATCGACTGGCGCCGCGGCGAGGCGTACTTCGCCGAGAAGCTCAACGACTTCGAGCTGGCGTCGAACAACGGCGGTTGGCAATGGGCCGCCTCCACCGGCTGCGATGCGCAGCCGTACTTTCGCATCTTCAACCCGGTGACACAAAGCGAGCGCTTCGATCCGCGCGGCGTCTTCATCCGGCGCTACGTGCCTGCGCTGGCGCAGTTGCCCGACGCGCTGATCCACGCGCCGTGGCGCGCGCGACCGCTCGACCTGGCCGGGGCACACGTGACGCTCGGGCGCGACTACCCGATGCCGGTCGTCGAGCACGCGGCGGCGCGTGCCGCCACGCTGGCCCGCTATGGCGCAGTCAAGGTCCGAGGTGTACCCAGCGCGCGATGAGCGCCCCGTACTTGCCGGGCCATTGCTGCATGCCGTCGTCCTGCGCGTCGAAGACGCTGCGCAGGAAGGCCAGCGCCAGATCCTGCGTCGCGCTCTTGACGCGAGGGTTGAGCAGCATGCCGCCGGTGCCGCCGCGGTCGGTGAAGATGCTGTGCGAGCCGCCTTCGAACATTGCCAGCGTCTTGATGCGGCTGCCGGCGGCGTCGAACACCGCCACGCGATCGGCCGGCGCCGAGTAAAACCCTGGCACGCGGATCACGTCTTCAGTGGCCGTCACGTGCAAGGTCGGCAGTGTCAACGGCTTGAGGATGGGATCGAGCGCGGGCTCGCCATAGAAGGGCGGCGCTGACAGCAACAGCGCGGCGCGAATGCGCGGATCCCGAAACTCGACGCTGTGCCCGTTGCGCTGCAGGGTTGCGCCGGCGGCAAGCATCACGGTGTTGGCGCCGTACGAGTGGCCCGCTGCTGCAATGCGCGCGCGGTCGATGCGCGCCCCGTAGGCGCTGTGCTCGAGCAACTCGTCGAGCGCGAAGCGCAGGTCGCGCACGCGCTGGATCGCCTCTTCCTCGCTGGTGGCCTTCCACAGTCGGCCGACGACGCCGAACGGGTTGCCGAACCACACCTGGCGGTCGCTGCCGACATGTTGCAGGTGCAGGCTCGCGATGCCGTGGCTTGCGAAGTGCTTGCCAAGGTAGCTGTAGCCTGAGCGTGACCCGCCGATGCCATGCGAGAACACCACCAGCGGCACGCTGGCGCCGCCGGGCACCTGCGCCGGCCAGTACAAACGCACCGGAACCGCACGCTCGCGCGTGGTGTCGATCCAATCGATGTCGCTGATCAGCGGCTCGCTGACGACCTGCGCCGGAGGTGCCGGCTCGTCGGCCAAAGCGAGCAGCGGCACCCAGGCCGCCAGCCATAGGGCGGCCAGCGCGCTGAACACAAGACGACCCCACGGCCGCCAAAGGCGAACGATCCACATGAATGACTCGACTGAAAGGCGCTATCCGCTTTCGCAGGCGTGCAGGCGATATCCCTGCACGCCATGCCGCCCGCCGCGCGCCGGCGCGAATGGTACCGGCTAGTGATCGCGCTGCGGTAACAAACCGGCCGCGCGCTCAGAACAATTCGACATCGCCGGTCTTCTGGCCTTCGAGCAGCTCGCCGCGCGCCACCAGCGCCGCATGTTCGGCCACCAGGTTGCGGCCGTGCGCCTTGGCCCAGTACACCGCCTTGTCGGCGCGTTCGAAGGCCACGCTGGGGTTGTCGCCCATCCGCACGTCGGTGAAGCCGATGGACACAGTGATTCGGCCCACCTGGGGGAACGCATATCGCTCGGTGGCCGCACGCAGGCGCTCGAAGGCGCGTCGCGCGTGGCTGTCGCTGGCGCAGCGCAGCAGCACGACGAACTCCTCGCCGCCGAACCGATACAGCCGGTCGTGGAAGCGGAAGCTGGCGCGCATCAGGCGCGACAGCAGCAGCAGCACCTCATCACCGATCAGATGGCCGTGGTTGTCGTTGACGCGCTTGAAGTGGTCGATGTCGATGATCCCGAGATAGGCCTTCATCCCGCGCCGCGCCTCGCGCCGTGCCTCGGCGCTCACCTGCCCCTCGGCGCTGGCCGCGCACGTCTTGTAGAACGCATCGTCGAAGGTCTTGCGGTTCAGCAGGCCGGTCAACATGTCGCGCTCGCTGTAATCGAGCAGACCCTGCACGTTGCGGTACACGCGCAGCAGGCTGCTCACGGTGCGCAACTGATCGGCGTCGAGTGCGCTGTGGCTCGCGATCTCCAGCACGCCCACAGCGTCGAGATCGGTCAGCAGCGGAAAGCAGGTGACGTGGGTGGTGCCCGCCACCTCCACAGGCTCCTGCCGGCGCAGACAATCGAGGCGCGCCGGGAAGGCATCGAGCTTGGGCAATTCGTCGAGCTCGGCCCACACCGAATCGGCACTGGCGGCCACGTCGCCATCGGCCAGGCGGGCACGCATCAGCCAGCGCTGCCGCGCGCCGTCGCCGACTTGGTGGCACACCGTCACTGCCAGCGGTCGCAGCAGGTCGCGCAGCACGGCGACCAGCGTGGTGTCGAGCACGTCACGGTCGCGGAAGCCCGTGAGCTCCGCGAGATGGTCAGCGACGTGAGGCATCCCGGCCATTGTCTGTGGGCGCCGGCCGCTGTCGAGGCCCGCGCCCTCAGGCGTTGGCGGACGCCTTGGCGTAGCGAGCCACCAGCGACAGCAGGTCTTCTTCGGCGTACGGCTTGCCGAGGTAATGGTCGACGCCGAGCTCAGCCGCGTAGTCCCTGTGCTTCTGCGCGATGCGTGAGGTGATCATGATGACCGGCAGGTCGGCCAGCTTCGGATCGGCGCGCAGGTTGCGCACCAAGTCGAAGCCGTCCATGCGCGGCATCTCGATGTCGGACAGCAGCACAGCCGGCCGCTCCTCGTTGAGCTTCTCGAGGCCCTCGAGGCCGTCCTTGGCAAGCGTGACGCGATAGCCCTCGCGTTGCAGCAGGCGCTGCGTGACGCGGCGCACGGTGAGCGAATCGTCGACCACCAGCACCAGCGGAGCCAGCGTCTCCGACGGCACGTCGGCCACAGGCACTTCGGGCGTCGCGATCGCGGCACGCGTCATCGCCCACGCCGACTCACCGTACAGCGTGGCCAGCGCCACCGGGTTGTAGATCAGCGCGGGTTCGCCCGACGGCAGCAGCGTCATGCCGGCCAGACCCGGCAGGCGCGCCAGTTGCGGCCCCAAGTTCTTGACCACCACTTCCTGGTTGCCGAGCACTTCGTCGACGTGCAACGCGATGCGCTGGGCGGCCGAGCGAATGATCACCACCGGCTGCGCGCGCGTGGCCTGCGCGCCGCGCGCGTTGGCCTGCAGCAGCGCGCCGAGCCAGAAGAACGGCAGGCTGCGGTCATCGATGCGGAACGCGCTGGTCGCATAGGCGGTCTGGAGCTCCGACTGCGGCGAGCGCTTGACGATCTCCACCAGCGTCGACGGCACCGCGACCTTCAGCTCGCCACAGCGCAGCATCACCACTTGCGTCACCGCGGTGGTGAGCGGCAGCACGAGGCGGAAGCTGGTGCCGCGGCCGGCGGCCGTGGCGGTCTCGATGCGGCCGCCCATCGCGTTGACGTCGGCGCGCACCACGTCCATGCCGACGCCACGGCCAGCGAGACCCGTCACCGCGTCGGCCGTGGAGAAGCCCGGCGTGAAGATCAGGCTGGCCAGCTCGGCATCGCTCGGGGTCGCCCCGGCGGCGATCAGCCCCATCGCGCGGCCCTTGTCGCGGATGCGCGGCAGGTTCAGGCCAGCGCCGTCGTCGCGGAACTCCGCCGAGACTTCGTTGCCTTCCTGCGTGATCGTGATGACGATTGAGCCGGTCGGGTCCTTACCCGCGGCGGCACGCGCGGCCGGCGACTCGACGCCGTGGGTGACGCAATTGCGCAGCAGGTGCTCGAAGGCACCGGTCATGCGATCGAGCACGCCGCGGTCGATTTCGATCGAGCCGCCGACGATGTCCAGGCGCACTTGCTTGGCGGTTTCCTTCGCGGCCTGACGCACCAGGCGGTACAGGCGCTCCGACATGCTTTCGAACTCGACCATGCGCGTGCGCAGCAGGTCGTCCTGCAGGTCACGCGTCAGGCGCGCCTGCGCAGCCAGTTCGTCTTCGGTCGACTGCAGCGTGCGCTGCAGCCCGCGCTGAACGGTGGCCACGTCGTTGACCGACTCGGCCATCATGCGCGTGAGTTCCTGGAACCGCGTGAAGCGGTCCATCTCCAACGGGTCGAACGACTGTGAGGTGGCCTTGGCGGCCTCCATGCGCGAGGTGATCTGCGTCTCGGCCTGCAGCTCGATGTCGCGCAGTTGGCGGCGCAGACGCTCCAGGTTTTCGGTCAGATCGCCGAGCGCCGACTTCAACTGCGCGACGTCGGCTTCGATGCGCGAGCGAGTGATCGACACCTCACCGGCATGGCTCACCAGCCGATCGAGCAGCTGCGAGCGCACCCGCACCGCCGACTGGCTGCTGGCCGTCGTCGACACCAGATCCACCGGCACCACGGCACCCATGGACGGACTGAAGCGACCCCAATCAATGAGGGCCGACGGCTGCGCCGTCACCGGCACCGGCGCGCTCGGCTCAGCGGCGGGCGCGACCGGTTGCGCAGAGGACTGAACCGGCGCGCTCGGCTGCGGCGTCACCTCGGGCATGGCGACCAGCGGCGCGAGGGTGGTCGGCGGCTTTGGTTCCTCGACCGGCGCGGCCGGTGTTTCCAGCGGCATCGGTTGCGAGTGATCTACCTCGCCCCGGCGCAGCATCTCGAAGCGCGTTTCGATCGCATCGACACGACCGACCAGGCGCTCGACGTCGGCCGCGCTCGCGTGGCCGCGGCCAACCAAGTGCTCGATGGCCGTCTCGAGGCGGTGCGCCATCTCGCCCAGGCGCATCGCACCGGCCAGCCGCGCCCCGCCTTTCAGCGTGTGCAGCGTGCGCATGCATGCCGACGCAGCGCTGGCTTCGGTGGGGCGACGCATCCACTCGCGCATGCGCGACTGCAGCTGCGGAATCAGCTCCTGCCCCTCTTCCTCGAAGATCGGGAACAGTTCGGCGTCAACCGCATCGACGGCATCGATGTCGTCTTCGGCGTCGAGGGCGTCGGGGCGCGCCGATGGCGCGATACCCCCCTCGCGCACAGGTGTTGCCGGCAGATCGGCCAGCGTGCGCAGCTCGGCGCCACCGAACTCGGTGAAGTGCGGCAGCGGCATGATCGGCGCGAAATCCGAGGGCTTGCGCTCGGCCACCGGCGCACCCGCCGCCGGCATGCTCGGTGCGGGCACAACCATGTGCTCGTGCTCGGCCAGGAAGCGCAACAGATCGGGGTCGGGGGTCTTCAAGAATCCGGCTGCGAACTGATGCAGCAGGCGGCGGATCTCTTCGCCGGCGGCTGCGAACAGCTGCGCTTCTTCCGCCATGCCGTGGCCGCGCGCATTGGCTCGCGCCAGCGCGTGCTCGAGTGAGCGCGCCAGGTTCGACAGGTCGGTATAGCCGACCGTGGCGCAGTTGCCCGCCAGCGAGTGCGCATGCGCGACCGTGCTCTCGCCAACTGGCCGCTGCAGCTCGTGCGACCACTCGGCCAGCTCAGTAACGAGACGGCGCGATTGCTCGTCGGCCTCGTTCAGGAAGATGTTGAACAGCGGGATCGGGATGCGCAGCGAACCGATCACTTTGATCTGGTCGGAGTCGCTGAGGCTGTGCACTGCGGGCGCTGCCTCTGGCGGCGCCATGTCGAGCTCGACACGGCGGCTCAGCCCCGCCACGTCCTCGAGACGACCGGTCTCCGAATCGATGAACGGCCCCAGCGCGGCGGGCATTGTCTGTAGCGCATCGGGCCGCGTCTCCGGCGCAGCCGACACGTCGCGCGGCGCCAGCGGTTGGGCCTCGACCTCGGGCAGGTCGAGCTCGATCAGTTCCACCGCCTCGGGTTGCAGCGCTGTCACTGCGACATCGCCGACCGGGATCGTTTGCGTCGGCATGTCGGACAACGCCAGCGCTTCGGTGGGCTGCGCCGGCGCGTCGAGCGCGAAGTCGAGGTCGATCGTCACCTCGGGCACTTCCAATGTCGGCACCTGCGGTGGCGGTTCGGCCGCGGCCACCACGGGCGGCGCGACGATCGGCGCGGCCGGCACAGGGATGCTCGGCGCTTCAAACACCGACGCAGCGGCCACCGGGGCGACCGCCGGCGCAACCGGCTGCACTGGCGGCTTCACGGGCAGCATCGGCGCCACAGCGCCGAGAGCGCTGCTGGCATCGTCGCTCACCGGGATGCGGCGGCGCTCGTTGCGCAGCGCGTCAGCGGCGCGGCCCACCGTGCGATGCTGGAAGCTCCCGGTGCCACCACCGGCGATGCCTTCGATCCACCGGCCGAGGTAGTCAAGTGCCTCGCCGCTGAAGCCCAGCAGATCGTTGTCCGCCGGGCCACCGTCGGCCAAGCGTGCGTTGTACAGCTGCTCGCAACCCCACGCGGCCTCGCCGAAGTCTTTCAGCCCGACCATGCGCGAGCTGCCCTTGAGGGTGTGAAAGGCGCGCCGCACCGAGGTCATCTCGCTGCTGTCGCTCGGATTCTTGGCCAGCTGCGCGAGCGCGTCGCGCGCCGTCTGCATCACCTCGCGCGCTTCCTCCAGGAAGATCTCGCGCATCTCGGCGTCGTCTTCAAGGCCCGTCTGCGCAGTGACCAGCGGCGCGGCCGGTGCGGCCGGTGGTGCCAACGGCTTCAGCGGCGCGGGGCGACTCGGCACCGCGTCGGCGCGCGGCTTGGCGAGCTCGGTCATCACCTGAGCGGCCTGAGCCAAGGCTTCCTTGCGCTCCTCGCCGGAGCTGGCCTTTTCCAGCGCGCGATGTGCCTTGTCGGCGGCGCTCGCGATGCCGCGCTGGTCTGCGGCCTCGGCCTGGCGCGCCAGCCGCTCGAGCTCGCGTGCGACGTCGTCGGCATCCGCGCCCGCGGCGGCCGACTTGGCGATCGCGTCGGCCTGTTCGACCAGGCCTTGATCAGCAGCCGGCAATTCGTCGAACGAGCCGAACACCGACGGCCGGTGCGCGCGATCCATCACCGACATCAGGTTGCCGCTGCTAGGGTCGAAGCGGAACAGCGACTTCGCCATCTGCGGCTGCACGCTGAGCATGTCGATCAGGAAGCTCAGCGCACCGAGGTTGTCGGCCAGGCGCTCGAACGCGGCCTGGTGCGGCCCGCCGTCGGTGGATTCAGCGGCGATCAGCGTGTCCACGTCGTCGCGCATCCGCACCACCGCATGCGAGGCATGGTCCTGACCGAGCACCGACAGCACTCCGCGCATCGAAGACAGCTGGCCCGGCACCGGGATCAGCACTTCGCGCTGCGCTGGATTGCGGAAGAACTCGTCGATGTGCTTTTCGATCTCGGACAACGAGGCGCGCAATTCCTGCACGACGCTGCCCATGGTCTGGCGATCGGAGACCCGGCGGTACAGGTCTTCCATCCACACTTCGAGTGCACCCGGTGAATGACCCTGACGCACGCCGTCGACGCGCTGCGCCAGACGCAGCACACGGCCCGCCAGTTCGGGATGGTCGAGGTCCTGGTCTTCGAGCGACGCATCGACGTAGAGCAGGCTGGTGGCCACCTCCATCGCATGCTCGGGCGTCACCGTGCCACCAGCATGGACCGTGTGTGCCGCCGATTGAAGGAGAGACTTGGCGAGCGCCTCGCCCTCAGGGTAAAGCTTCTGCAGCGATTCACCGACGAGGGCGAACTGCTCGGCCAGCCCCGGCAGGCGCTGGTTGTCGCCACCGGCCACCGCCGACCAAACGTCCTTCGCCGCGGCGACGCGTTTGCGTGCCTGCGCCAGCAATGCCGGGTCGAAGCGGCCCAGGCGCGCGCTTTCATAATCCACCGCCGCCGACGGCTTCAGCTCGAACGCCTTGCGCACCGCCGCCAGGCGCGGCCCGGCTTCCTTGCCGGCACCCGGCACGGCCTGGGCGCAGAAGAACAACAGGTCTTGCGCCAGCCGGTCCGACGGGTCGGCGCCTTCACCGGCGCGCAATTGGGCGAGCAGGCGCGACGACAGGCGCTTGCCGTACAGGTCGGGCTTCAGCAGGCCCTTGGCCTGCGCCTCGTAAACAGCCGATGCGAGTTGCCACAGCGTGGCGAGACGGTCTTTGCTACCGGCGGCCAGGCTGGCGAGCAAATCGCTCATGCGCTGCGCCGCGCCAGCATCGCGCCCGCGCATCAGGGCCAGCGTTTCGGTCTCGAGTTGCGACTGCGTGTCCGCATCGGCGTGCAAGGCGGGCTTCGTGTCGACCATGGGCACGACGCGCCACTGCCAATCCTTGGTCCACAAATCGGCCGGATGGATGCGGCCCGCACCGGCCAGCTCCTGCAAGGCTTTGTACTGCGGAAACATCGCGGCCGGCGAGATCAGTTTGCCGGCCAGCAGACGTGCCAGGTAATCGAGCAGCGCGAACGAGCCGCGCTCCAGCGCGTCCACAGCGGCGGACGTGAGCGCGCGTGGGCGCGCCGCCAAGCGTGTGATCGCCGCCTCGGAAGCGCGCAGCATCAATGCCGCGGTCGGCAGGCCCACCAGTTCGAGCGCACCGGCGCCCTGGTGCATTTGCGAGCGCGCGTGGCGCAGGATGGCAGGGTCGACGGTGTCGACATCGGAGTTGCCGGCAGTGTCGGCTTCCTTGAGGTACCGACGCAGCGACTTGTGCGCGGCCTCCAGCGTACGACGCAGCTCGTCGTGCACCCAGGCCAGGGCGCTCAGGTCGTGGGTCACCTCGTTGTCGCGAGCAGCGGACATGTGCGATCCACCCGGAGTTCGAGTTCAGTACGGTCGGTCGGTGTGCGCGGCGATCAGCTGACCTTGAATCGCGCCACCGATTGCTTGAGCTCTTCGGCGCTGCGCGACAGTTCGCGCACCATCTGGGCCGTCGAACGCGTGCCCTCTCCGGTCTGCTCGGTCACCGCAAAGATGTGCTGGATATTCGACGCCACCACGTTGGCAGATTGCGCCTCGCTCGACGCCTGCGTCGAGATGTTCTGGATCAGCTCGGCCAGTTGGCGCGTGACTCGGTCGATGTCGCCCAGTGCGTTACCCGCCGCGTCGGACAGTCGAGCGCCGTCCACCACACCCTGTGTGGAGCGCTCCATGGCGGCCACCGCGTCTTGCGTGTCGGTCTGAATGGTCTTGACCAGCGCCGCGATCTGTCGCGTGGCATCGCCGGAGCGTTCGGCCAGTCGCTGCACTTCTTCGGCAACCACCGAGAAGCCGCGACCCGCTTCACCGGCCGACGCGGCCTGGATGGCGGCGTTCAGCGCGAGCACGTTGGTCTGTTCGGTAATGTCGGAAATCAGCTCGGTGATTTCACCGATCTCCTGCGACGACTCGCCCAGCCGCTTGA
>Ga0207675_100000441_pt1 | contig 40428 bp, 39 predicted proteins | sample KBSSwiS42_FD_184305 | JGI IMG/M metagenome (GOLD analysis project Ga0207675, IMG submission 184305) | Switchgrass rhizosphere microbial communities from Kellogg Biological Station, Michigan, USA - KBS Switchgrass S4-2 (SPAdes) (version 2) | ecosystem: Host-associated > Plants > Roots >...
CGCATTAAAGGCAGTTGCCGTCGCCCGTCGCCCGTCCCCGTTAGTTCAGCGACACACCTCCGTCCACGTCTGTTCTGTCAGTACATAGTCGCCCTGATTCACGACGAAGCGGCTGCTGACCATGAGCGAGTAGGCGTCACGCGATCCGGTCGCAACGAAGCGAATGATGTCGGTCGTTCGCACATCCTCATTCAGGTTGTCCGCGGCGCGCGAGGTGACGTGCTCCGTCATGAGACCGCGGAAGAAAGTGCCGGTCGTCAGGCCAACCGCAGTGAGCCCCGACGTGTTGGACCTGATGTTGAGGTGGAAGACGCCTGACGAGTCCTGCGTGAGATGCACGTCGTAGCGCAGGTCGCCCGTGACGCGTACCGCCTCGCCGGCGCCGCCGTTCGCGCAGGACAGCCAAACGTTCTGGTCGATCGACCGGCTCACGTTCGTGCCGCCGAAGACGGCGCGATGGGCTGAAGTGGGTCGGGTTGCCGGGCCAACGGAGTCGGTGCTGCTGCAGGCAGCGGTGAATGCTATGGTGGCGGACAGGATGCCGCGAAATATCAAGGAGCGCATGAGAGCCTCTGTGTCGTGTGGAGATCATTCGAATGTGTTCCAATCGGTCTACGCCACTCCGAGCCGCCACCGGACATCCCATTTTGAGCACACGCAGCACGTCGCCTAACGACAATGACGACGGAACCTTGGCGTCCTTGCGGTCCGTCACCATTCAGTTGCGGAATTACGGGGCCGCCCTAGTATCAACGGACAGCCCCGCTTGGCACGCCGGACCACTCTCAGCGACGCAGAATCAGGAGTCCAGGAATGGAAACCATTCTCCAGGACGTCCGCGTGACGCTCCGCGCCTTCCGCCGGTCGCCTGGATTCCCGCTCACGGCGATCGCCACACTCGCCCTCGGCATCGGGGCCACAACAGCGATTTTCACCGCGCTGAGCGCCGTCCTCCTCAAGCCACTGCCGTATCCCAATCCGGACGATCTCTACAGCCTCAGAACCGCGCTGACCGACGGGCGGATCACCACGGGCCTGCTGTCCGGCGGCGAGATCTATCGGCTGAACGATCCGAGCCTGTCCATCGAACGCGCGGCAGGATTTCAGTCGGGCGACCTCACGCTGCTCGCCGCGGATGAGACGCCGTCGCACGTGACGGTGTACGGAGTGACCGAAGGATTCTTCGAGCTGTTCGGTCTCCCGATGACAATGGGTGGCTTTTCACCCACCGACTTCACGCCATTCCAGCCCCCGGCGCCTAACGCGCCGCCCCAACAGGGCCCGTTGCCCGCGGTCGTGATCTCGACGCGGTTGTGGAAGACGCTCTACAACGGTGACCCCGCGGTCATCGGCAAACCGATTCGCTTCGCCGAGTTCAACTCGACGATCTCCGGCGTGGCGCCGCGGGACTTCGACATGCCGCATGGCGCGGACATCTGGATCGCGCAGCGAACGCCGTCCAACGACGTCAACCACGGACAGCAGGGCTTCGTGCGTCTGCGACATGGAACGACGATCGAGCGCGCGAAAGCCGGCATGTCGTCGGTCATGAACGGCCTCGCTCGTGACTTTCCTGCTTCGGACAAGAACCGCATCTATGTCACGAAGCCGCTCGTGGAGTCGATCGTCGGCGACCTCGGCCCGATCCTGATCATCGTGATGTCGGCGACCGGATTGCTGCTCCTGCTCGCCTGCGTGAATGTCGCCAACCTGCTGCTGGCGCGCAGCGCGGCGCGAGCCCGCGAGATGGCCGTGCGGGCGGCGCTTGGCGCGGGATGGGGCCGACTCGTTCGGCAGCTCCTCACGGAGTCGATGGTGCTGGCTGCCGCGGGGACGATCGTTGGCGTTGCGGTCGGGGCACTAGGGCTCCGCGGGCTACTCGCGATTGGCGCATCGACGCTGCCCCGCCTCGACACCGTACCATTCGACACGCGCGTGCTGGTCTTCTCACTCCTGATGCTCATCGTCACGGGCGCGATCATTGGCCTCGCGCCAGCGGTTCGGCTGATGCGCAGCGACATGAAGACGCTCATGAACGACAACTCTCGCTCGGCGAGCGCGGGCCGCGGCACGACACGGTGGCTCATGACGATGACCGTGGCGGAGGTCGCGCTGGCCATCATGATGCTGGCGGGCGCGGGGTGGCTCGTTCGAGGATTCGCGAATCTTCGACAGACTGACGCCGGGTTCGTGGCCGACAAGCGCCTGCTGTTCGACGTCTCGTTCCTTGGGGCCCGGTACCCGAATCCTGAAACCGTGCGTCAGGCGCACCTCGACCTGGTGGCGGCGGTCAAGGGTGTCCGCGGCGTGTCGGACGTCGGTCTCGTTTCGGCGTACCCGATGCGCGGCACACTCGAGGGCTCGCTCCTCGCTCAGTTTCATGGCGAGCCGTTCGACGCACTGAGTGCCCCACACACGCGTCAGCGCCTCGCGAGCCCGGGACTCTTTGCCGCGATGGGCACGCCCATCATCAAAGGCCGCGATTTCGGCTCCGGCGATCTCCCGAACACGATCCCGGTCGCGATCGTCAATCGCGTGTTCGTCGAGCGCTACCTCAAGGATCGTGATCCAATTGGCGTGCAGTTTTCGGCGGGCTATCCAACGCCGGATCCGCGGAACGAGGTGACGATCGTCGGCGTAGTTGGCGACGTTAGGCAGAACTCGCTCGCCGAGCCGGCGGAACCCGCGTTCTACACTCCGTTGTCACAATTCCCACTCCAGAGCGCGACCGTTGTTGTGTCGATGTCCGGATCGGACCCGATCGCTGTCGAGCGAGCCATCCGGGCCGAGATGCGGAAGCTCAACCCGAGCATGGCGGTCGATTTCGAGCTCGCGTCGGACGTCGTTGGCGGCACGCTCCGCCGGCAGCAGCTCGGGATGGCCCTGATGCTGATCTTCGGCGGCATCGCGATCGTCCTCGCCGCCGTTGGCATCTACGGCGTGGTGTCGTACGCGGGGTCGCTGCGCCGTGAGGAGATGGCGACGCGCCTTGCGTTAGGTGCATCGCCGCGGTCGGTGTTCGTGCTGGTGCTGAAACAGGGCGTGATGCTCGGCCTCATCGGCGCGGCGATTGGGCTGACGCTCGCCTACTTCTCCGGTCAGGTCATCTCCAATCGCGTGTACGCGATCCGCGCGTCGGATCCGTTGATCTTGGGTCTCGCCACGCTGTTGATCACGGGGATCACCTTCCTCGCCACGACGATTCCGGCGTTGCGCGCGGCGCGCCTCAGTCCCGCCAATGTGTTGAGGCCGGAGTAAAAGCCAGCTCGCCGCCCTGAATCGCTGCGGCACAACGTCGCTCTTCCGCACGGAGGACATGCATGATCAGCCCGGGATTCGAGACGACCGACCCAGTGACGCAGACTCGTACTGTCGTGCTGCAGGGAGCTCGGGAGACGTCAGGCCGCGGCTGGGTGATCGAAGTTCATTGCCCCGAGGGTGCCGCACCGGCATTCCTGGCGCACGTGCACCGAACGTGGACGGAGACCTTCGAGATCCTCCAGGGCGCCGCCACCTGCCGACTCGGAGCGTCGGAGGTCAGGTTGGCCGCTGGTGAGAGTATCGTCATGCCGCCAAAAGTCCCTCACGTTCACCCATGGAACACCGGGTCAGGGGTCATGGTCTATCGGCAGACGAACGACTTTGGCGCGTCGACGCCCGATGCGGTGTACGATGTGCTCGGCGCATTTGCGACGATCAACGGACTCGCTCGCGAGGGCCGGGTCGGAAAGCGGGGGATGCCGAAGAACCTCCTCCAGCTCGCGGCGACTGGACGCGCGATGACGAGGCATGGGGCCTTTGATGTTGCCATGCCGATCTCGCTTCAAGTGGGGCTGAGCGCCACGCTGGGTCGACTCGCAGAAGTCCTGGGATATCGAGCGGTCTACGATCGGTACCTACGTTGAGCCAGAAGAATCGCAACTCCCCCACCCACGGCACATCGGAGGTTCACGTGAAGAGAGTCACTGGCATCGGCGGCATCTTTTTCAAGGCGAAGGATGCACCCGCACTGCGTGCATGGTACAAGCGCCATCTCGCCATCGATGTCCAGGACTGGGGCGGTACGGCGTTCACCTGGAGCGACTCGGATGGCAAGCCCACGGGCGGAATGACCGTCTGGTCCGTATTCCCCGAGGCGAGCAACCACTTTGCTCCAAGCAACGCCCCGTTCATGGTCAACTACCGCGTTGAAGACCTTCAGGCGGTCATCACAGCGCTCAAAGCGGAAGGCTGCAACGTCCTCGACAAGATCGATGATTCCGAGTACGGCAAGTTTGGCTGGGTCATCGACCCCGAGGGAAACAAGGTCGAATTGTGGCAACCGCCTGCCGGCCAATGAACGGGACATCGTGGACGCCTCTCGCGGTTGCGGTGCCGCTGATTTTGGCCTGCGGACGGTCGCCGCCTAACGTCTCCGACACCACGGCCGCCGCGTTCGTCGACGTCACGATCGTGCCGATGGACAGCGAGCGGCTTCTCCCACACCAGACCGTCGTCATCCGCGAGCGCAGGATCGCGGAGATCGGGCCAGCGTCACAAGTACGTGCCCCACGCGACGCACGTCGAATCGACGGCCGCGGGAAGTATCTGATGCCGGGCTTGGCAGACATGCACGCCCACCCGGAGACCAAGCTCGATCTCCTGCTGTACGTCGCCGATGGCGTGACCACCGTGCGCACCATGGGGAGCCCGCCGGACCTGCGGCCCTGGCGCGCCGACGCCGCAGCCAACCGGCTCGTGAGTCCGTCGATCTATACGGCCGGCGCCGTTCTGGACGGGCCATCGGACGTCAATCAGGGCAATCAAACCATCGGGACACCGACGCAGGCCGTGCAGGCAGTCCGTCAGCAACACGCGGACGGGTACGACTTCATCAAGGTCTACAACAGCCCCTCCAAAGACGTCTACGAGGCGATCGTCGCGGAGGCGCGCCGGTTCGGCATGCCGGTCGCCGGCCATGTGCCGCTGTCGGTCGGATTGTTCGGCGCTCTCGCTGCACGGCAATCATCCATCGAGCATCTGCGTGGCTACGCGGCGGAGCTGGTTCGCACCGGCGCTCCCACGCCAGGCCGCGACCTTCGTTCTCGGACGCTGGCCTGGAACGACGCCGACGAATCGCGGTTCTCCAAACTAGCCCAGGCGACGCGCGACGCCGGCGTCTGGAACTGTCCGACGTTGGTCTGGATGCAAACGCAACTGGTCCCGCGGGACGTGTACGCGCGCTGGGTCGCTCGGCCGGAAATGCGATACGCGCCGCCCGATTTACGTTCCGACACCCGATCCCAGCTGCCATTCCTGAAGAACTTCACAGAGGCCGATTACGTCGCCGCCCAACGGACGATGCCAGTACAGGAGCGGTTCGTGAAATCTCTTCACGATGCGGGAGCGCGTCTTTTGTTAGGCACGGATCTCGGGGGCTTCGCCGTCTCCGAAGAGCTCGGCCTCCTGGCGGCATCGGGACTCACGCCGTACGAAGTCCTGCGAGCCGGGACGCACGACGCGGCGGAATTCATCCATCAGCTCGACGTGTGGGGAACGGTCTCCGTCGGCAAGCGAGCCGATCTCGTGCTGGTGGATGCGAATCCGCTCGCGGATGTGGCCAACGCGACGCGGCGGACCGGCGTCATGCTCCGGGGTCGTTGGCTTCCGACCTCGGAGACAGCGCGGCTGCTGGAGGAAGCAGCCGCCGTGGCACGTTAGGCGAGTGATAGCGATTGATGCACAGGAACAACCCGTTCCAGGGAGGAGCCCCATGGATATCCGGCAAACGGTGACGCAATTGTATCGTGACTACGAAAGGCGTGATCTGAACAAGATCCTGGATGGGCTGCCTGACGACTTTCGCTTCGAATGGGCGTCCGATCCCCGGACGGCGCGCTACGCCGGTGTCTGTCACGGCAAGCACGAGCTGGTCACGCGGTTGCAGGAAATCGGAGAGAACTTCGAGTTTCACTCGTATCGCGCCACGACGATTCTGGTCGATGGCGATCACGCCGCCGCGCAGCTCGAGCTCGAGCTAACGTCCGCGAAGACTCGCCAGCGGTTCCCGACGAGAATCGCGCATTTCTGGTCGTTCAAGGACGGAATTCCCGTTCACCTCGTCGAGTATGGGGATACCGCGTTTATCGCGAACCAGAGCGCCTAACGAGTTCCTGCGGCGCGTGTTCGCTCAGTAAATGTGCAGCTTCGCCAGCAGGGCGTCCGTGTCACCGACACACCCCAACAGATCCTTGTTGTGCTTGATCATCTTGCTGCGGTTGTACACGCGAAGCCACTGCTTGTAGATGTACAGCTCGTAGCGATCGAACAGGTCGGCCAGCGGCACGTCTCGGTGCCCGAGCAGTCCCGCCAGGAACATCGCGCACTCGAAGCCGAGCGAGATGGACTGGAAATAGGGCGAGCCCATGGCCGAATCGCCGGCCAGGAACACCGCCGAGCGGGCGAGCGGGTGGTCGCCAGTCCCTGTCTTGCGCCACTCGCGACTGGTCGCATTGCGAGCCCGGTACAGATCGAGCGGTATCCGGACGATCTCGAGGTCCCCGACGATCTCGCCGTTCGTTTCGTCCTTCACCTTGGCGATGAAGCGATCCATCGACTCGGCGACGTGAGGGAAGTTGCTCCGCAGCCAGGTACCGTCGAACCGTGAGGGCATCCGCTCGTAGTCCTCCGCCGAGATGGTGACGATGCCCGTGACGTGGCTGATGCTGCCGTCGTAGCACGTGCGGTTGACCGCCGGAATGAACTTGTACTGCGGGTTGTCGATGTTCTTTTGGTACTTGCACTGCTCGTTGCAGTCATACCGCTGGCCATACAGGAACGTGATGACGAGTGCGTACTCGAGCCGGATCTTCAACGTGTTTGGGCCGTCGGCCGTGAGGAACGCCAACGACGACGAGTCATCCACCGCGCCGGCGTTAGGCATCAGCTGATCCCGGAACACCGAGCGAGTGCCGGTGCAATCGATCAGCATGTCTCCCGGCTCGAGCATCGCCATCGCGTCCTGCGCCGTGATAGCGCCCGAGGCGCGCTGCACCCGATGCGACTCACGTGCATCGATCAGATCACTGAGCGAACGCTCGATGGTGTTGAGCGGGACGAACCCCTGCGTCCATCCGCGCAGCAGCGCCATCAGGTCTGATGGAATGGACTGTCGAATCGCGAGCCCCTCGTCGATCTCCCGAGGATCGAAGACGGCAAACACGCTCTCTTCATCGATGCGGTCGGTAGAGTAGTCCGCGACCGAATCCGCCACGAGGTACGACGCGAGTTGGACCATCCGCGTCCTCGTGTAATCGTGTCGCTTTTCATACAGCTGCACCGAGAACCGCTCGATGGGTTGGAGCAATGCCGCCAGGAGAAGGCCCACGGGGCCTGCGCCGAGGATGTGAACTCGGACCGACGGAGATGGGGTCGCCGAGCTCGTCGAGCCGCTGTGTTGGGACACTTGTCTTCTCGCTGAGAATCCGAGTGCACGCGCGGTGGAAGGCGGCGCAGATCGGGTCGCGCCCGCGCCGGCACGCCGCAATATACCGGCCGCCGAGCGCACGGCTGTTGACCTTGCCTGGTTGTGCTTTGTATTGTAAAGTTATTGGCATTACAAGACTCGCGGCCCACAATGATGACGCGTTTCCTGCGTCGCACGCTCAGGGTTTTCGCCGCAATTGCGATGCTCGGGTGCCTCGCGATCGGTGCGTTGCTCGCGTTCCTGTGGCTCGAGCACAGGTCCATGGTCACGCTCCCGGTCCCCACGGGGTCCTTCAGCGTCGGCCGCACGATCCGCGATTGGACCGACTCTGTCGACGCAGACCCGCTGGCGCCCGTGCCAGGTACGAAGCGCGAGCTCCTCGTTTGGATCTGGTATCCGTCGGCAAGCGCGCCATCGGTAGCGGCGGATGACTACCTTCCCCTCGAGTTGCGCCCGCTACCCGAGACCGCTGATCGCGCGAACATCTGGACGCTGCTGACTCGAGCCCCGGCGAACGTTCGCGGCCATAGCGCTCGCGACCCCGACGTGTCGCGCGAGCAACGATCGTATCCGGTCGTGATCATGAGAGCGGGTGCGTCGGCATCCGTGCTGAACTACTCGACACTCGCCGAGGACCTGGCGAGCCACGGGTATGTCGTCGTCGGTTTCGACGCGCCGTATCGCACGGGACGTGTCATATTCCCGGACGGGCGCGTGATCCAACGCGCGGAGCAGAACAACCCTGAACGCTGTGTGGTTCCGGTCCAGACCCAAATGGAGCAGTGTGCAGCGCGTATACTGACTGCCTGGACCCGTGACATCGCGTTCGTGCTCGATCGCCTAACGCGAATGAATGCAGCCGACTCGTCAGGCAGGTTCACGGGTCGGCTCGACATGACCCGCGTGGGCGTATTCGGACACTCACTCGGCGGCGCTATCGCCGCGCAATTCTGCCACGAGGATTCGCGATGCAAGGCGGGCATCGACATCGACGGCGCTCCGCACGGCAGCGTGGTTCGGGAAGGGCTCGCACAACCGTTCATGTTCCTGCTCAGCGACCACGGCTCCGAAACCGACTCGGCCAGCGTTCAGATCGAGCGGGACATCCAGTCCATCTATGACCGCATCCCATCCGACCGCAGGCTGCGCGTGTCGATCCGAGGCGCGTTCCACTTCATGTTCAGTGACGACGGCGCTCTGCTCAAGAGCGGGATCGTGCGTGGGGTGCTTCGCGCGTTGGGAAAGCTCGGTATCGATGCGCGGCGACAGCTTGCGGTGACGACGTACTGCGTCCACACCTTTTTCGACCACTTTCTCAAGAGCCCGGGCACCTCGGCGTTGAACATCGCATCACCGCGCTATCCGGAGATCCAGGTACTCGAATGAAGGTCGCCGTCGTGCGGACCGTGGTGTTCCTCGGCGTCGTGTACTTCGTCGTCGGCGTCGTCTTCGGAGCGTTCGCCGGTCGGGCCGCATCGAATCAGGGACGCGTCGCGTGGCGCTGGGCCGCATGGGCTCTGAGCGGCGTCGTCTTCGGAGCGCACATCCTGTACGAACGAGCTCGCGCGCGCGCCTCGCCAAGAACAACGGCGCTGCACGCATCCTCGGCCGCAGCGCTTGGAGCGTTCGGTCTTGCGGTCGCAGCAAATGTCTATACGTACACTGTGGGTGCGCGCGAACACGCATTGGCGCTGGCCCTGTCGCTTGCCATCTGGCCGATCATGACGGCACTGCCGGCGTTTGTCGCCGCGCTGGTTGCGGCACTCGTATTCGACTGGGCACTCCGGCGCGGAGCGTTTGGCGGTGCACGGGTCGATGACTGACGTCGACCTCCGCACCAACCGCCTGGAGTTACGGCCGTTGACCCCGGCCGATGCCGAACAGCTTCACGCGCTGTGGACCGCGCCCGGCGTGCGGCGGTATCTCTGGGATGACGAGGTCATTCCGTTCGACCACACGCGTGACGTCGTGGCGGAGAGCACGCGCCTCTTCGAGACCGCCGGATATGGGCTGTGGGCCGCGCGACTTCACTCCGCGGCTGACCTCGTGGCATTTGGCGGCTACTGGTTCTTCCACGAGCCGCCAAGATTGGAGCTGCTCTTCGGCGTCGCGGAGCCGCACTGGGGACAGGGGCTCGCAAACGAGCTCGCCTCGGCCCTGGTGACGTTCGGCCTAACGCGATGTGGCTTTCGAGATGTCCTGGCGAGCACCGATGTGCCTAACGTTCGCTCGGTTCGTGTCCTCGCGAAGCTTGGCTTCCGGCTCGAGCGGCAAGCGAGCTCGAACGGGCGGGACACGCTGTTCTTCCGCTACGCGCACAGCGAACGAGTTTGAACCGCACTCGAGCGGACCTCGTCGCCCGCGACGCAATGCTGGTGGCCCGCCCGGGCGTTGGCGTGGCGGTGATGGTAGCCGGTGCGATCGTCGCGGCCGCAGCCGTCTTTTTCGAGGGTGGCCGTTAGGCTGGCGATGCGCTGAAACCCGGGCTTTCACCAGCCCGTCTGGTGAAGCATGCCGATTCCCACGACCGCCCGCGGCCGGGCGCTGCTCCATCTGCGCACCCTGGCGAGCGGCGCTGGTGGATCCGGCGAGAACGCTGCGCGTCGAGTGATCAATTGGCCTCCAAGACCTAACGCGGAGGTCTACGGTCATGACGCCGATGAACGTGAATTTGGCAGTTCAGAAAAGAACCCGGCTCGTTGCGCTACCGTAAGCAGCTCTGTTCCGGGAGCGATCCGGCTCATCCGGGGCATCCGAAACACCCGAACAACCCTTTGTCATAGATGCCAGTCCCTGAGAAGGCCAGCTCCACAGTCGACAGGGTGTTCGGATGCATCTGATGACTCGGATCCTCCGGATCGCTCCTCTGCCCTACAAGCTCCGTTCGCAACGAGCCGGGTTTGAATGGGACAACCTCGGGAAGCTCCGTAAGCGCCGGGGTCGCGCGAGCGATCCTCGCGCGTTCTATTATCGTCGCATCGACTCCGTGGCCGAACTGAGAACGCGATACCGCGTTAGGCGTCAGGCCCCGCACACCGATTGACGTGTCCACCACCAGCGCCACGAAGCTATCCACCACGCGACGCCGGGCGCTCTGCGCCGCGTTCTTCGGGCTGGCCACCGGATGCGTGGCGGTGCCAGCGTCAGGACAGCAGCCACTTCCTTTCGACAGCGTCGCCGCGCTGACCGCCCCGCCCCCAGATCACCGCATCGCGTATGGGCCCGGCCCGTTGCAGTTCGGGAACCTGCGCCTGCCAAAGCGTCCGGGGCCGCACCCGGTCGTGTTGTTCATTCACGGCGGCTGCTTTCTGTCGCAGTACTCGATCTCGCACGTGGCCGCGCTCGAGCAGGCATTCGCCGATTCGGGCTATGCGGTGTGGAGCATCGAGTATCGGCGCGTCGGCGACGATGGTGGCGGATGGCCCGGCACGTTCGAGGACGTCGCGCGCGCTGCGGACCATCTGCGCATCGTGGCGAAACAATATTCCCTCGATCTTCGGCGAGTCGTTGCCGCCGGCCACTCGGCCGGTGCGGATTTCGCGCTCTGGCTGGCGGCGCGAAACCGCATCCGACCGGAGAGCCCGTTACGAGTCAAAAAGCCACTCGCCATCCGGGCGGTGCTCGCGCTCGCGCCGGCACCCGATCTGGGTGCGCTGCAGGCACAAGGCGTCTGCGACCACGTGGTCGACAAGTTGATGGGTGGGTCGCCGACGACGGTCCCGGAGCGTTACCGCGATGTCTCGCCGGCGCTGATGATCCCTATTGGCGTTCCGCAGGTGGTCATCATTGGCGGGCAGGATCGCAATTGGGGTCCGCCGGGACGGGCGTACCAATCAGCCGTCGCGGCGGCCCGCGATACGCTCGTCCGGTTCGTTGACGCGCCGGATGCCGGGCACTTCGACGTCATCGCGCCGACGAGCACGAGCTGGGGACTCGTTATGCAAGCGTTGCGCGACCTGTTCGGTCGAATCGGCGCTGACAAACCCGTGTGACGGGATCGTTTCGACTCAGGGCGGAACGACCTCGACGAAGCCCCAACCGGTTACGCCTTCGACGGTCGCACTGATCATGGTGATGCCCGGCGCCAGCGCCGTCACGAGCCCCGAGCTCGAGACCGACGCTGCCCCCGAATTCCCAGTCGTCCACGAAATGGCTGCGCCAGTCAGTATCGCCCGCCGGTCGGTATACACCGTGGCGGTCGCCTGAGTCGTCTGCCCGACCGTCAGCGTCGTAGCCGCCACACCGATCGACAACGCGAACGGCGCTCCGGTGCTCAGCGTACCGCGGGCGCGTTCGTGACGCAGTAGAAAACTCGCCTCGTCCCGATCAGGAGATCCCCGACTGAAGGGCCAATACTCGAGACCGTCGCGCGAAAACGCAAGTTTCCGCTCGGGATCGCCGCAAACAGGATAGGGGCCCGGCCGCCGGCCAGGTCCCACTGCGTATCAACTGCGAATCGCACAATGAATCCTCCATGAACAGCACTCCGTCCCTCATGATCCTCGTTGCCGGCCCGTATCGAAGTGGTACCGGCGACGACCCCGAGAAGCTCGCGGCGAACGTCCGCGCCATGGAAGCGTACGCGCTGCCGTTGTTCCGAGCGGGACACATTCCGCTCGTGGGCGAGTGGCTCGCGCTTCCACTCGTCGCCCTGGCCGGTTCCAAGCACATCGGCGACGCGCCCTTCGAGGAGATCTTCCATCCGATCGCCGAGCGACTGCTCGCGCGCTGCGACGCCGTTCTGAGAATGGGCGGGGCGTCGAAGGGCGCAGACCTCATGGTCCAGACGGCGCGAGAGCACGGACTGGCCGTCTACCACAGTTTGCGCGAGGTCCCGGGCTGTCGCGACCTGTCACCGCCTTCATCCTGACGGCGAAGATGTCCGATCCGATCGGTTCGGACGACTATAACCCCGCCGTTTCCCATGTTCGAGGCGTTCACCAACGCGATCCGATCAGCGGATCGCCTCTCGAATTGGGGGCGTTATGACGCGCATATATCTGAACACCGCGGCGATGGCACTGACCATTGCCTTGATCCAGACTCCGGCAAGCGCACAGAGCGGTCAGCCCGTACTCCACGTCAATCCGAGATGGAAGGAATGCTCATTTCAGCTCGATCCTGCTCTGACGCAGACGGCGTGGCACCAGTTCACCCGGGAAGCCGCTCTGGTCGCGTACTTCCGGCCGATGTCCGACGCGCGGCCAATGGGCAAAGGACACTTCGAGCTGTCCGCTCTGCAGTACAAAACCGGCATTGACGATTCCGACGCCGCCTGGAACGACACGTTCGTTCACCCCGACTCCGCGCATTATCTGTTCGAGGGCGACGGGCTGAGCTTCCCGGGCCTCATGGCTCGCGTGGGCGTCACCAACAAAACGGACGTGGGTCTCTATTTCACGAAGAGTCCTGGCGCGAACTACGGATTCGTCGGCGGCCAGGTGCAGCACAATCTGGTTGGAGACGCCACGAACCCATGGTCGGCCGCGGCGCGAGCGAGCTTCGTGTCTATGTACGGTCCCGACGATCTGAACCTCAACGTGTTTGGCGTCGATGTCCTGGCGAGCCGCCGGTTCGCGCTGACCCACTGGGCTGCTGTGTCGCCATATGCCGGAGCCTCGACCTACCTGTCGAACTCGCACGAGAAGAGTGCGGTGGTCGACCTCGACGACGAGCACGTGATGGGTGCTCAGGCGATGGTTGGCGCCTCCGTCCAGCTCTCCGTCGCGCGTCTCGCGGTGGAGTACAACGTCTCGAAGGTCAATTCGCTGTCGTTCAAGGTAGGAGTCGGCAGGTAACCCAAGCGCCAAGCGCGGACGGCGAAGAGAAGCGAGGTCCTTTTCGCCGTCTGCATGCCGATTGGCTACTTTGGGCCCGTATGCCAGACGGAGGATAACGGTGACGGGCTATCACCTCGCGCAGGCGAACATCGGTCGATTCCGGGCGCCGATCGACACAGCGACCATGGAAGGCTTCCGCACCCAGCTCGATCCGATCAACGCGCTCGCGGATCGAAGTCCCGGGTTCATCTGGCGGCTGCAGACCGAGGACGGCAACGCGACGGCCATACGGCCGTACGCCGACGATGACCTCATGGCCATCAATCTGTCGGTGTGGGAGTCGCTCGAGTCGCTCCAGCAGTTCGTCTACAAGAGTGGGCATGTCGATGTGCTGCGCGCTCGAAAGCAGTGGTTCGAGCAGATCGAGGGCCCGATCCTCGTTCTCTGGTGGATTCCGGCGGGCGAAATCCCGACCGTCAGCGACGTGCGGGAGCGACTGCAGTATTTGAAGGACCATGGGCCGACGCCGCATGCGTTCACGTTCCGAACGCCTTTCCCTGCGCCCGACCAGCAGGTTGGCAATGAAGAGGGCCTCGACGCCGTCTTCTGCGAGTGGGCGGCGCACGATCTGCCACCGGGACCATGACCTACCGCGCCGCCTAACGAACCAACCGGGTGATCAGGTCCCCCAATGTACGAGCACCGTAGTGAGCCGCTGCTCCCGTGGCCGCTCTTCCGCCGGCGAGCGATCCAGCACGCCGGCGTGGCGTTTCTCGTCCTGTTCCTCGCGCTGCTTCTGGGAATGGCGATCTACCACTGGACCGAACGACTCGACTGGGTCGAGGCATTCCTCAATGCCTCGATGCTGCTGGGCGGGATGGGACCGGTCGACGCGCCACACACCACCGCAGGCAAGATCGGCGCAGGATTGTACGCGCTGTTCGCGGGGCTCGTCTTCATCAGCGCGGTGAGTGTCATGGGGGCACCGTGGCTCCATCGCATGATGCATCGACTCCACCTCGAGGCACGTCCCCATCGGCCGAACGCGATGCCTAACGACGACGCAAGGCCGTAACGGCGCGAAATCCCGAACGGCGCCAATCCCTAAAACCGCCAATCCCAAAGGTCGCCGATCCCAAAAAGCGCCCGATCCCAAAGGGCGCAACCGCTGACGGCGGAAGAACCCGCGCCGTTCCCGCACCCTGGGACAGGCGCCGTTCGGAATTGGCGATTTTCGGGCTTGGCGCCCTTCGGAATTGGCGCCGTTTGGAATTGGCGGTGTTAAGCTGTTGCGCCTTTCGCGAGGTCGGCGAACTCGTCAGGGCCTTTGGTCGGCTGTATGATTGTCGCCCATGCGACCTAAAGAGCTTACCATCCGCGGCCTGATTCTCGGCGCGCTCATCACCACGGTCTTCACCGCGGCCAACGTCTACCTCGGCCTCAAGGTCGGCCTCACGTTCGCCTCATCGATCCCCGCCGCGGTGATCTCGATGGCGATCCTGAGCGCGGTCAAGGACTCGTCGATCCTCGAGAACAACATCGTCCAGACCGTCGCGTCCGCAGCCGGCACGCTTTCCGCGATCATCTTCGTCCTGCCGGGACTCGTGATCGTCGGATGGTGGACGGGGTTCCCGTTCTGGCAATCGTTCCTCATCTGCGTGAGCGGCGGGATCCTCGGCGTGTTGTTCACCATCCCGCTTCGCCGAGCGCTCGTCACGACGTCCGATCTTCCCTACCCCGAAGGCGTCGCGGCGGCCGAGGTGCTGAAGGTCGGCTCGGGGACGCGCGGTGAGACCAAGGACGAAACGGGCGAAGCGCGCGAAGGGCTCGTCGCCGTGATCCTCGGCTCTGTCGCGTCGGCGGGGCTCGCGATCATTACCGCCACACGCGTCGCCGCGGCCGAGTTCAATGGCTTCATTCGGCTGGGCGCTACGGCGTCGACGGGCTACAACATCGCGTGGTCGCTCGCGCTGCTCGGCGCTGGACACCTCGTCGGTCTGTCGGTCGGCATGGCGATGCTCGTCGGACAGATCATCTCGTGGGTGATCGCCGTACCCATCCTGACATCGATGGGGGCGCCCGGGCCCGACCAGTCGCTCCCGGCGTACATGACGACGGTATGGCGCACGCAGGTCCGCTTCATCGGCGCGGGGACGATCGCGGTCGCCGCGATCTACACGCTGGGACGACTCGCGCGGCCTGTCGTTGGAGGTTTGGTAAGCACACTTGCCGCGTCGAAGGCAAAGGCGACCGGCGACGAGACGGATCGCGACCTCTCGCCACAGTGGATTCTGATCCTCACGGCGGTATGCCTCGTCATCGCCGGCTATCTCGCCTTCACGTTCGCGCGCTCCACCGTGCTCGCGCCTAACGCGACGACGCTGACGATCATTTCCGTGCCGATCGTGCTGCTCGTCGGGTTCCTGATCGCCGGCGTGTGCGGGTACATGGCGGGGCTCATTGGCGCCTCGAACAGCCCGATCTCCGGTGTCGGCATCCTGTCGATCGTGCTCGTCGCGTCGACGCTCACACTCGCGGTCGCACCCACGGAGCAGACGCGCGCGCCGCTCGTGGCGTTCGCGCTGTTCGTGACGGCGATCATCTTCGCCTGCGCGACGATCTCGAACGACAACTTGCAGGACCTCAAGACCGGCCAGCTCGTGGGCGCCTCGCCGATGCGCCAGCAGATCGCGCTCATCGTCGGCGTGGGCGCGGGGGCCGCGGTGATTCCGTCGGTGCTCAACCTGCTCGCGAAGGCGTACGGGTTTGCCGGCGCGGCCAACGTCGGCGTCGTCGCGCCGAACCCGCTCCCCGCCCCGCAGGCGACGCTCATCTCCGCGCTCGCGCAGGGCGTGATCGGTGGACGTCTCGACTGGAAGATGATCGGCATTGGCGCCGTCATCGGCGTCGCGCTCATCATCCTCGATGCGGCGTTAGGTGCCATGAAGAAGCTGCGCATTCCGCCGCTGGCTGTGGGGATCGGGATCTATCTGCCGATGTCGGCGACGTTCGCGGTGATCGTGGGCGCCGTCATCTCGCACTGGTACGACAAGCGCGCCCGCACGATGCCGAACCCGGAACGCTCCGAGCGACTCGGCACGCTCGTGGCGTCGGGGCTCATCGTCGGCGAGAGTCTGTGGGGCGTGATCAACGCCGGGCTGATCGTCGGTCTCAACAAGGATGCGCCGATCGGGATCGTGCCCGAGGACTTCGCGCCGGCTCGGTGGCTCGGACTTTTGGGGTTCATCGCAATGATCGTCTGGCTGTACGGCTGGTTGTTGCGTCGCTCCGCGCGCGCGCCGGCGAGATAGTGCCAGTGTGGTAGGGGTGTGAGCCGGTCCGCGGCGTTTTCGCGCGTTCCGAATCGGACTCACACCGAGGTGCACAATGCGCGCTGTTGCCCTGCTTCGCTTGGCGTTGCTCGCCGCGCCACTCATCACGCCAGTCGGGCTCGTAACCGGGCAGACCTCCCCCGCGTCCCGGGATTCCGACACAGCAAAGCCACGCGGATGGCTCATCGGCGGCTCGATTGGTGTGCCGACGGCCGATGGCGAGACCTCACCAGATCTGTTCACGGTCGCCGTGCACGGGACGCAGCTGCGCCCTGGGCGACTGGGCGCCGACTTTGCAGTCGGGACAATGCCGCGCGCAGTCGCCGAGGGAGTCGTGGTCGGCTTCGCACGAGCTGGTGTAGCGTTGCCGTTCCAGCTCTCGCACGGCGTTCTGATCCTTCCATCGGCTGGGGTGACCCTTGTCGGCGCGGCCAGCGGCGAGGGAGGCGGAGGCAGCAGCGGTCTCAACGCGGGATTGGCCGCGGTGATTTTCGGCGCGCGCTCGGTCGGTCTGCGCACGGGCGTCACGTGGCACCGCTTCGGGGACGCGGGTGCGTCGGTGGCACTCTGGGAGCTCGGACTGGTTCACGTCCCGCGACCGCGCTAGCACCAAGTTCAGTATCAACTAACGGAGGCTCATGGCCCACCAGGGACGAGCGAACGAGAGTTCGACCATCGAAGGGCTGAAGATCAGAGTCGGCGATCCGCGATACCGAGCGGTGGTCGACAAGCAGTTCAACAAGCGCTTCACCGCCAGCCCGGAGTACGTACGGCTCGTGCACTCGGCCGACGAGATCGTGTCCGCGGTACAGAACGCGGTGAGCGAACGCCACCGTCTCGTCGTGACGAGTGGAGGACACTGTCTCGAGGGATTCGTCTCGGATCCCGACGTCCGCGTGATCATCGACGTGTCGCCGATGAAGCGCGTGTACTACGATCGGCACATGAACGCCGTGGCGGTCGAAGCCGGGGCGACGGTTGGCGACACCTTCCGGGTCCTCTTCGACCGGTGGGGCGTAGTGATCCCGCTCGGCGAGCATCCGGCGATCGGCATGGGCGGACACGTCGCCGGTGGCGCGTTCGGGTTTCTCTGTCGGCAACTCGGCCTCGCCGCCGACTACCTGCACGCGGTCGAAGTGGTCACCGTGGACGACAGCGGGCGCGCGCGCACGGTCGTCGCGACTCGCGAGGCGTCCGATCCGCACCGCGAGCTCTGGTGGGCGCACACCGGCGGCGGCGCCGGCAACTTCGGAGTCGTCACGCGCTACTGGTTCCGCGCGCCAGACGCCACCGGCGCCGACGCGGCGGCGCTGCTTCCACGCGCTCCAGAGTCGATCACCACGCTTCGCGCAGAGTGGAATTGGAACGAGGTGGACTCAATGGCGTTCCGTCGCCTCATGCAGAATCACGGCACGTGGTGCGAGCAGCACAGCGGCGCCGACTCACCTAACGCATCCCTCTGGACACTGCTCGAGATCCATCGCCGGCAATTCGGAAAGATCATCGTTCGCGGTGTGAGCACCGCTGGCGTCAGGGCCGAGCGGCAGATCGAGGAGCACCTTACGGCGTTAGGCGCTGACGTTGGAGCGCCGACGGCGAAGGAGCTGGCCCATATGACCTGGCTCGACTTCGCGCTCGACCCGCTGCCCGATCTCTTCGCCATGCCACCTGGCGGCGTGAGCGCGAAGGTCAAGGATGCGATGCTCACGAAGCGGCTGACCGATCGTCAGATCGACGTCGTGTACGACTACATGACGCGCACGGACCACGACGTGATGGGCGGCGTGTTCGGGCTCGCGACGTATGGTGGTCGGGTGAATACCGTGGCGCCCGACGCGACCGCTTCCGCGCAGCGGAGCTCGATTCTCGATACGGCTTGTAACGTTGGCTGGCTGGACCCTGCCGACGAAGCGAAGAACCTGGCGTGGGTGCGCGGGTTCTACCGCGAGCTCTTCGCGGACACCGGTGGCGTGCCCGTACCGGGCGAGGCGTACGATGGCGCGTTCATCAATCACCCCGATACCGATCTCGCCGACCCGACGTTGAATACGTCGGGCGTGCCGTGGTACACGCTCTACTACCAAGGCAACTACTCGCGGCTGCAGCGCGTGAAGGCCCAGTGGGATCCGCTCGACGTATTCCACCATGCGCTGTCGGTGAACAACAGGGACTAGGGAACCACCTTCGGCGGCGGACCAAGCACGTTCACCTCGAGTCGCGACGCGCTGCCGGTCGAGTGATACACGCGCTGCGTCGTCGCCCGGTAGTCGCCTGGCTTGGCGTGATAGATGTCCATGAACTGCCCCGGATTCCGGTCGATCAGCGGGAACCACGTGCTCTGCACCTGCACCATGATGCGATGCCCTTTCCGGAACGTGTGCAGGACGTCCATCATCTCGAACTCGATGTGCGTCCTCGCGTCAGGCACCATGGGCTCCGGTTTCTCGAGGCTGTTGCGGAACTTCCCGCGCAACACATCGCCTCGCACGAGCTGTTGATACCCACCCATCGATTCGCCGGGACGCAGCGGGCCTGTTCCCGTCGGCGCCGCCTTCTCGGGCGCGTCGTCGGGATAGACGTCGATCAACTTCACGACCCAGTCCTGGTCCGTCCCGCTCGTGGACACCCAGAAGCTGGGCTTCACGGGGCCGGCGATGGTCACATCCTCTGTGAGTGGCGCGCTCTCGTACACGAGGACATCGGGTCGCCGCGAGGCGAAGCGCTGATCCTGGATCATGTAGTCGGTCGTTCGATCCGTAGCCTTGCGCTCGATGAACGGCACCGGTCGCGCGGGGTCGCTCCGGTACGCGTCGAATCCGGAGTCGGCTTTGGGCGGATCGAACGAGAGGCCGCCCTTCTCCTGGAGGTACAGCGCCTTGGACGTCGTGCCCTTGGGCGGCCACGTGTCGAATGTGCGCCATCGATTCGTGCCCGTCTCGAAGATGTACGCTTCCGGCAACTTGGCGCCCGCCTCGCCCTTCAGGCGTTCGCGGTAGAACACCGCCTGGATGCTGTCCCGATAGAACTCGCTCGTGGCCGATCCAAACGAGACATCGCCTAACGAGGTTCCGGTCCCGCGCGCCCACCCGCCGTGCGACCACGGGCCGATCACGAGCACGTTCGACGTCCCCGGCGTGCTCTTCTCGATCGTCTGATACACATGGAGCGCGCCGTACAGGTTGTTGGCGTCGTACCAGCCGCTCACCGTCATCATGGCCGGCTTGATGTTCTTGAGATGCGGCAGGATGTTGCGCGCCTTCCAGAAGTCGTCATAAGTCCCGTGCTGCAGCACGTCGTTCAGGAACGGCACGGAGTCGCGGAGATTGCTCGTGTTGATGCTGCCGGCCGAGCCGCCGTTGAGGTAGAAGGCGTAGCCGTCGTTCGTGCCCACTTTCATCTCGCCGGGTGGATTCGGCGTTGGCGCGGGGTGACTACGACCCCAACTCGCGAAGTACTCGATGCCGTCCAGCACGAACGCGCCGTGGAGATGGATGTCGTCGCCGCCGAACCAGTCGGCCTGCGGCGCCTGCGGCGAGACCGCGACGAGCGCCGGGTGTGCGTCGACCGCGCCGGCCGCCGCATAGAACCCGTTGTACGAGATGCCCCAGAGCCCCGCCTTGCCATTGTTGTGGGGAACGTTCTTGAGCAGCCAGTCGACCGTGTCGTAGGTGTCGCTGCTCTGGTCGACGTCGCTCGGGCCGGTCTTGTGCTCGATGTGCGGCGTCATATCGACGAACTTCCCCTCGGACATGAAGCTGCCGCGCACATCCTGGAACACGAAGATGTACGGGTCTCTCCGCAGCGACTCGGCCGTTCCAATCCTCGCGTACCTGTCGGCGCCATATGACCCGACTCCATATCGCGAGCGGTTGATCAGAAACGGGTAGCGCGCGGTGGTGTCTTTCGGGACGTAGACGGCCGTGTAGAGCTTGACGCCATCCCGCATGGGGATGCGGTACTCGTGCTTGGTGTAGAGCATCCGCGTCGTGTCCCCGGGTGACTGGGACGCTGCTGGCGTGGCGGCGCCTAACGCGAGCAATAAGGAGAAGGCAAGGCGGGTCATGTATGCGGCTCGGAGTGGGCTCGGACGACTCTGGCTCCTTTGATCCTAAATCAGAGTCGGCGCCTCGCTAGTACAAAGCGTCAGCGTGGAAAACGGCCGGTGCCGAACGTCTAACGCGTTTAGCAACAGAGTTGTGTAGCTTCGTCAGTACCTCGATTCGATGTTGGAGGAACTCACATGGCACGCGCTCGCCCAAGTCGCTCGAAGAAGGCCAGGAGATCCGGCCCGACGACAAAGCCGTTCTGCTCCATCCCGGCTCGGCCCGTACCGAACCTTGCGCCGCACGTGATGGCCAACTCGCTCCGCGCGGAGGCGATCATCCGCACACGTCTCAAGTGGGTGAACGGGACGGTCATCCACTACTGCTTCTTTACCGGCAACTCGCACTACGCGGTGCCCAAGAAGCAGGCCGACGCGATCCGCGGCGCGTTCCGGAAATGGAAGGCAGTCGGCATCGGGCTCGAGTTTCAGGAGGTCGACCAGCTCAGCGAGGCGGAGGTGCGGATCGGGTACTCGACGGCCGATGGAGAGTCGGCCTCCTCGGTCGGCCGCGAAGTGTTGAGCGTCCCGCTCAACGAGCCAACGACCGTGTATGGCTGGGACCTAACGACGCCCTACGGCAGCGGCACGGCGCTCCACGAGCTCGGACACGTGCTGGGCATGGAGCACGAGCATCAGAATCCGTATGCGGGCATCATGTGGCACGAGCAGGCGGTGTACGACTCGCTGGCGAAGCCGCCTAACAGCTGGGACCGCGCGACGACGTATCACAACATTCTGCAGAAGCTGTCGACGCAGCAGGTGCAGGGCTCGAAGTGGGATCCCGACTCGATCATGGAGTACGAGTTCGAGCCCGGCCTGATCGACATCCCGGAGAAGTACGACATCAACGGCCTGACGCCGCCGGGAACGCTGTCGACGCCTGACAAGCGGTGGGCGCGCCAGTGGTACCCACCGCTCAAGGCGACGACGCCGAAGCTCCAGCCCTTTGACGCGGTGGCGACGGAACTCGCGCCCGGCCAGCAGATCGACTTCGCGATCAAGCCGTCGGAGTCGCGCAAATACACCATCGAGACGAAGGGCGCGTCGGACACGCTGCTCACGCTGTTCGAAGACATCAGGGGCAAACCACGCTTCCTTGCCGGCGATGACGACAGCGGCGAGGACCGGAACGCCAGCGTCACATACAAGCTGTTCAAGGGGCGAAGCTACATCGTGCGGCTTCGGCTCTACTACCCGGGGCAGTCGGGGAAGACGTCGGTGATGTACTCGTAACAGCAGGGACATCGGGACTCGGGACATCGGGACATCGGGACTGGGGACTCGGCCGGGAAGCCATTAGCGCCGAGGATCCTCTCTCTGCGGTAATAGCCTCCCGGCCGAGTCCCGATGTCCCGAGTCCCTAGTAACGCCAACTCTTGAGGTCCGCCCCAGCCGGCGCCGTCTGCAGCATGCGTTCCACCGCCCACGGCAGCATCATCTGTGGATAGCGTAGCCGCGAGTACGCGTTCGCCCGCGTGTGGTCGCCGTTCCAGCAATGCTCGGCGCGGTCACCGTAGTCCACTACCGCGTGCGCCGGCGGATCGGCCTTCTTCAGGAACTCTTCGATCCTGTAGACCGCGTTGTTGAGGTAATAGTTGTCCATGTCCCCCACGTAGATCCGCAGCTTGCCGTCCAGCAGCGGCGCGAGACGCTTCCAGTCGCGCTGCAGGATGTACGAGAGGTCATAGTGATCGCGCCAATACATGGCGACGTCGCGGTCGATCTCGCCCGTGAGCTTGTCCCAGACGGGCTTCGGGTAGCCGTTCGCGCCCACCGGCGAGAACACCGACTCCCACACGGCCCACTGGTCACCCGAACGGTCGTTCGTGCCTAACGCCAACTCGCGGTGGTTGATCTGCTCGAGCGTCGTGGCCACGTGGCCGAGGTAGTTGCGGAGCCCGGGGCGTGGCGTCCGCTTGAACGGGCCTTCCATGAAGTAGGCGTTCTTGTCCTCGTAGATGTTCACCACCGTGTACGCCCGGAAGTCGATCGGGTCCGGGCACGCCACCCACGCGCCGTTGAAGTCGTTAGGGTAGAACATCTGCACGGCGAGCGCCTCCCACCCTCCGGTGGAGCCCCCGTACGTGAATCGCGCCCATCCCGCACCGATGCCGCGGAAGCGGCGCTCGATCTCCGGCACGAGCTCCTTCATGATCGCGTCGCCGTACGGACCGTTGTTCTCCGAGTTCACGGCGTATGAGTCGTCGTAGTACGGCGTCGCGTGCTGGATCTGGAGCAGCAGCACGCGCGGGAAGCCCGCACCCGTCCAGTCCTTGTAGAACTGGTAGCCGTACTCCTCCTGGATCCGGTTGTATCCGGCGAGCGAGAAGCGCTCCGAGTAGTCGGGCTTGAGGTCGGGATTCGGCGGGGTCTCGCGCCAATAATCGACCGCGGCCGGGAAGTGGCCGTGATTGATCACCAGGGGATATCGCGCGTCAGGGTGTGAGTCGAACCCCTCGGGCAACAGCACCCAGGCGCCGATGTACATGTCGGTGCCCCAGAACTTGGAGAGCAGGTCGGACTTCATCCGCACGTACTTCACGTACTTGCTCTCCTGCTTCGCGAAGTCCTCGACGGGCGGGATCTCCTGGTCGAGCACGAGCGCCGTCGCGCTCGACTTGGAGATCGTGACGCTCATGGGACGCGAGTACAGGTTGCCGGGCTTTCGCGCGTACGACTGGCCTTCCCACTTGTCAGGCGGCAGCTTGACGGTGTGGCCGTCACTCCGGTGGAACGTCTGGTAGCGGTTGATCATCGCCTGGACGCGGTAGCGTCCGGGCTTGAGGTCGGCGAGCGAGCGGATCGGATAGCCGAACGCTTTCGCGTCCACCACCTGTGCACTGCCCGCGCGCCAGGCGTCGACGTCGACGCCGAATACCTGCGCCGTGGTGACGGCGTCGTTCACTTGGAGGCGCGGCTCGCCGGCGGTGTCGGCGGAGATCATTACGAGCAGGCGGCCATCGAGCGGTGTGGCCGAGCGTTCGGCGGGGAACGTCACGGAGAAGCGCTGCGCGGCCGCGGTGTGAGCGACGAGCGCGAGGGCCACGAGGGCAAAGAGGGGGCGCGGCACGGCCGGCTCCGGGGAGTAGGTGCGGGCGAAGCTAAGCGACCTGGACGTGGACGCAATGCGTCCGCAAGGCCATCGTACCCGACGTGCCACGAGCGATAGCTTTCCGCACCTGAGAAGCTCTCCACCAGATCGTTCAGCAAGGCGGTAATGACGCTCTCCTACGAAGCCTCTGGAGTTCGATACGACCAGCTCGACGCGTTCAAGCGAGCCTGCCAGCGCGCGGCGCGCACGACCGCGAGCGCGCTCGGCCAACACGGCTATAGCGAGCCGGCCGAGACTCGAGGGGAGAGCGCCTATCTGATAGAAGCCGCCGATCACTACCTCGCGCACGTCGAAGAAGGGCTCGGCACCAAGAACCTCGTCGCAGACGCCGTTGCCGCCGCCACCGGCAAGACCTGGTACCGCGAGATCGGCATCGACACCGTCGCGACCATCGTCAACGACGTCATAACGAGTGGGGCCTTGCCCATCTCGGTCGCGATGCACGCGGCGGTCGGCGATTCCGCGTGGTTCGCCGACGAGGCGCGCGCCGCCGCACTCGTGGACGGGTTCGCGGAGGGATGCCGCGCGTCCGGGGCCGTGTGGGGTGGCGGCGAGACTCCGACGCTTCGAGGCATCGTCAATCCTTCGACGATCGTGCTCGCGGGGTCGGCGGTCGGAAAAATCGAACCGAAGAACCTCCGAGTCGTCGGCGACATTCGCGACGGTGACGCGATCGTCTTCCTCGCCTCGTCAGGCATCCAGACGAACGGCCTGACTCTGTGCCGGCAGATCGCCGACCGGTTGCCTAACGGCTACCTGACGCCGATCGGGCACGGCGACGCCCGCACGTATGGCGAGGCGCTGCTCGCGCCGTCGATCATCTACGCGGCGTTCGTTCGCGAGTGCCAACGCAAAGGCATCACGCTCGGCTACCTCGCGCACGTCACCGGCCACGGCTGGCGGAAGCTCATGCGGCTCGATGAGCCGTTCGTCTACGAGATCACCACGCCGCGGAACCCGCCCGCGCTGTTCGAGTTCCTGATCGAGGCCGGCCCGATCGACCGGCGCGAGGCCTACGCGACGTTCAACATGGGCGTGGGCTTCGCCGCGTACGTTCCGCCGTCGGCGGTGGAGCAGACGCTCGCCGCTGCCGCCGCCACGGGCTACGACGCGTGGCTTGCCGGCCACGTTCGGAAGGATGGCTCGCGCAAGGCGGTGGTCGTGCCCACCTTACGACTCGAATTCGAAGGCGACACGCTTCAGCTCCGCTAGCGTTCGACCGCCCACGTGAAGAAGACGGTCCTCCTTTACGGCATCCTCGGCGGCCTGTTGGTGGCCGTGCTCAAGGTCGTGGAGTATCGCTTCCTCGTCCTCGAGCATTCGCTCGAGATCTATGGCGGGATAGTCGCGGCGATCTTCTCCGCACTCGGTATCTGGCTGGGACTCAGGCTCACGCGGCCGCGCGAGACCGTCGTCACCAGGGAAGTACCGGTCGAGGTGCGAATTCCGGTGCCGGCCAACGGACCGTTCGTTCGAAACCAGGCACGGGTGGAGCAGCTCGGCCTGACGCCGAGGGAGCTCGACATCCTCGAGGCGATGGCGGCGGGGCTCAGCAACCGCGAGATCGCCGAACGGCTGTTCGTGAGCGAGAATACCGTCAAGACGCACGCGGGCCGCGTGTTCGACAAGCTCGCCGCCAAGCGTCGTACGCAGGCCGTGCAGCTCGCGAAGGAGGCGGGACTGATCCCCTGAAAGGGTGAATCTTCGGCGTTTTCGGAGAATCACCCGTTCTGGTGACGCGGAAATCGGTGGCACGCGCGAGACTGGCGGCCGTTCACTCGCGCTTCCGCCTTCGGAGGATCCGATCATGAAGAAAACTGTGCTCACCTTCGGCCTCATCGCCGGCGCCATCGTGTCGTTGTTCATGGTGTTGGCGCTCGCCTTCAAGGATGCGATCGGGTTCGATCGCGGCGAGATCGTCGGCTATACGTCGATGGTCGTCGCCTTCCTGTTCATCTACTTCGGGGTGCGGGCGTATCGGGACAACGTGGGCGGTGGCACGGTGAGCTTCGGACGCGGTGTGGCGGTTGGGTCGCTGATCGCGGTGCTGGCATCCCTGTGCTACGTCGCCACCTGGGAGGTGATCTATTACAACTTCACTCCCGACTACATCGAGAAGTATCGCGAGCATGCGATCTCGAAGGCGCGCGCCGATGGTGAGAGCGCTGCGGCGATCGCCGAGAAGACGGCGAAGATGGACCGGCTGGTCGAGCTGTACAAGAATCCGGTGCTGAATGCTGCGTTCACGTTCCTGGAGCCACTGCCGGTGGCCGCGATCGTGGTGCTCGTCTCGGCGGGCGTGTTGAGTCGCCGGAAGAACTCCGATGAAGGGGTCAGAGCCCTTGAAAGTCAAAGGGCATAGTCGCAACGACTTGGCTTTCAAGGTAGCTTGGCCGCATGACCACCAAGCTCGATAAGCCGATCAAGCGGGAGCTGGAGCACGGCGGCGTCCTCTACACCGTCACCATCTCGCCCGGCGGCATCCGCGTCGTCGAGAAGGGCAAGCGCAAAGGCCGCGATGTGGCCTGGGCGACGATCATCTCGGGTGACGCCGAGCTGAATGAAGCGCTGCGGATCTCGGTCGACGCCACGCGACCGAGCGACGACTCGGCCGACGCCACGTGATGCGGACTGCCATCGCTGGCAGCGCGGCGCTCATCCTCGCCGCAGTCAGCTCGAACGTCGCAGCGCAGACCCGGGCGGACCTGCTGCTCGTCAATGGTCGTGTGTTGACCGTCGATTCCACCGATCGCGTCGCGCAGGCCGTTGGCATCGCGGGCAACCGCATCATCGTCGTCGGGACGACGGCGGAGGTGGAGCGGGCCGCCGCGCCTAACGCGCGCCGCATCGACCTCGCCGGACGTACGGTCACGCCGGGGCTGCTCGACGCCCACGCCCACTTCTCCGACGGTGGCGCCGAGCGCCTCTACGTCCTCGACCTGAGCTATCCGAACGTCAAGAGCATCCCGGATGTCGCCACTGCAGTCGGGGCGAAAGCAGCCGCCGCTCCAAAGGGCACCTGGATCCAGGGCCGCGGATGGGACGAGGGCAAGCTTGCCGAGCGCCGCGTCATCACAGCGAAGGATCTCGACGCTGCGTCGCCTAACAATCCGGTGGTGCTCACGCAAACCACAGGGCATTACGTCGTCGCCAACAGCGCTGCGCTTCGCCTCGCTGGCATCACGAAGGACACGCGTGACCCGCCGAGTGGGACGATCGATCGCAACCCGGACGGTTCGCCAACAGGCCTCTTGCGTGAATCAGCCGCGGAGCTCGTGTGGCGCCTGGTTCCCCCACGGTCGGCCACCGAAATCGAGGCCGGCATCCGCGACTTCGCAAAGGCGTTCAACGCCGCAGGGATGACCGGTCTCAAGGATCCGGGCATCTCGTCCGCGGCGTGGGACATCTACAAGAAGGTCGAACGCGACAGCGCCCTCACGGTGCGCGTCTTCGCGCTGTGGTCCGGAGGGCGTTCGGTCGACGAGGCAAAACAGCTGATCGCAAAGCGTGCGGCGATGACGAAGCCGTACGAGAGCACGGGCGACGATCACGTGATCGCCGGCGGAGTGAAGTTGTACGCCGACGGCTCCGGCGGGGCGCGGACGGCTTGGCTGTACGACGACTGGAACAAGGGCTATCGCGGAGTTGATGCGTCGAACCGCGGGTACCCGGCGTCGAATCCCGACACGATCCGCATGCTGATCCGCCTGTACCACGACGCGGGCATGCACGTCTCGGTGCACTCCATAGGCGACCGCGCCATCGACTGGGTCGTGGACACCTACGACCAGGCAATGCGCGAGAATCCGAAGAAGGGGCTGCGGCACGGGATCATCCACTCGAACATCCCGACCGATCACGCCATCGACGTGATGGCTCGACTGCAGCACGAGTTCGACGCCGGTTTCCCCGAGCCCTCCGCGACGTTCACCTGGTGGCTCGGCGACACGTACGCGGGGAACTTCGGCCCAACACGGTCGCTGCGACTGAATCCCTTCCGGAGTTTCCGCGCGAAGGGCATGACCTGGGCGAACGGCTCGGACTTTCCCGTCACGCCGTTTCCTGCGCAGTATGGCATCTGGGCCGCGATCGCGCGCGAGCCGTTGTTAGGCGTGTACGGCAAGGATCCGTTCGGGCGCGCGGAGTCGGTTGACGTGCACGTGGCGCTTCGCGCGGTGACGATCTGGGCGGCCCGGCAGATGTTCCTGGAGAAGAAGATCGGGTCGATCGAGGTCGGGAAGTACGCGGACCTCGCGGTGTGGGATCGCGACTTTTATTCGCTGCCGACGGCGGAGATCAAGGACGCGAAGTGCGTCATGACGATCTTTGACGGAAAGGTCGTGTTCGAAGCGGGGATTGGCAGATGAGCGTAGGGCCTGGCGGAGCCTATCGGAGCGTTGCGGGTACGAGGACAATAGGCGGTGACAGGACACAGGAGCTATGACAAACGAGCGGTACACGAGCCTGATCGCGATCGGGCTCGTGGCGATGAGCATGGCATCGACCACCCAGGCACAGACGGCAACCGGTGCGACGACGACACCCGTTTCGCGACCGTTCGTACCCGGCGAGCGCCTCTCCTACGACGTGTACTTCGGCGCCATCAAGGTCGGGACCGGATCGATGGAAGTGCGCGGGATCGACACCGTGCGCGGGCGCCCCGCGTATCACACGGCCTTCAGCCTCACCGGCGGAATCCCGTTCTACAAAGTCGATGACGTCTTCGAGAGCTGGTTCGCGACCGATGATCTCGCCTCCCTGCGCTTCAACCAGGACCAGAACGAAGGCACGAAGGAGCGCCAGCATCGCTACGAGATCTACCCGGAGCGCCGCACGTACGATGACCTCAGCGACCAGGAGCCAGAACAGCCATCGGTCGCCGATCCGCTCGATGACGGCTCCTTCGTCTACTTCGTCCGCACCGTGCCGCTCGAGGTCGGACGCACGTACGAGTTCCAGCGCTACTTCAAGCCCGATCGCAACCCCGTGACGATTCGGGTGGAGCGGCGCGAGCGCGTAAAGGTGCCGGCGGGTACGTTCGACGCCATCGTGATTCAACCAGTGATCAAGACGAAAGGCGTGTTCTCGGAGTCCGGTCACGCGGAGCTGTGGATTTCGGACGACGACCGGCGCGTGATCCTGCAGATGAAGTCGCAGCTGTCGTTCGGCTCACTGGATCTATACCTCACCAACATTCAGCGGCCGTAGCCATAGTCGGTGGTCGTTGGTCGGTAGTCGGAAGCTAACGACTAATGACTACCGACTACCGACTCATTTAGCTCGGCCGTCGTCGGATCGATGACGGCCGCCACCTCGAGCACTCGATCGGCCGGCAGTCCTCCACGCCGCGCGTGCTCCCGAATCAGATCCTGATTCGCGGCGATGTACACGCACGTCATCTTGTCTTCCGTCACAAAGCTCTGGACCCACTGAATGCCCGTCCCGAGCTGCAGCAGCGCCTCGCACGACCGCTGTGCAATGTCCTGCAGCTCCGCCCACGAAAGCGCTGCCGCGTTCGGTATCTCTCGCTCGATGATGAATTTCGGCATCGTCGTGTCCCGCGTGGGTTATCCAATTGGCGTCAGAGCCGACTCCTCGGCGCGTTGTCACACGACACGCGTGGATTCCAGTCCGCGAACATTCCCCCCGGGTTGCTGTCCCACGCCCACGCGTGCAGGGCCCAGACGCCGAACGTCGAGTTGACCGCGAAGTCGTGATCGAAGAGTCGCGGCGGCCTCGGCGCGGTCCACGCGCCGAGCGGCACGATGTACTCGACGGCCGTGAGCCGCATGCCGCCGTCCTTCTCGGGCGCGTACAGGAGGAGCTCCGGCTCCTCCACGCGAACGGAGCCATCGATGAGCTTCGGGTTCCCGAAGTGGTAGCCCATCCCGCCGGCTTTCGGGTCGCTCATGCATCCCGTGATCTCGGTCGACCATCCGGCGGCCTTCGCGGTCTCGAGACTGCGGAACCTCGCGGTGACGCGCCGGAGCGCGGCGATCTCCTTGTCGACCTCCGCGCTCGGCGTGTCGTCCGCGCGACTTGCCGTCCACGACGCGGCGTCGGCCTTATCGTTCATCGCGTCCCACGTGATTCGCTCGTCCCGCCAACCGGCAAGCAACACCGTGGCGGCGAGCAAACCCACTGCGATTCTCATGGTGCCCTCGTGCGATGGGAGTCATCTTCCTTGAGCCCACGGGGAACATGAGACGGGGTGATTAGCTGCCCCGTTGCTCGGAATTAGCTACGGATTAGCTGTCGAACGACGTGATCGTCACGGTTCAGCTTCTCGGTGGAGCGTCGCTCCGCTCCGGGGACACCCCGCTCAGCGGACCTCCTGCGCAGCGGCACCGGATGGCGCTGCTCGCGCTGATCGTGGCCGCGTGGCCGCAGCCGCTCTCGCGAGATCGGGCGATCGCGCTGCTCTGGCCCGAGCGCGATGACGCGAACGCGCGTCGCCTGCTCAACCTCGCCGTTCACGTGCTGCGCTCGGCGCTTGGCGACGGCGCGATTGCCTCGACCGGCGACGGCCTGCTGCTCGTTCCGGCACTCGTTAGGTGCGACCTGCATGATCTGCGCGCGGCGATCGCGGCTGGCGAATCGGAGCGCGTGGTGAAGCTTTACACCGGAACGCTGCTCGACGGATTCCACCTCGACGACTCCACCGAGTTCGGGTACTGGCTCGACGAGCGTCGCACCGAGCTGGCACACGCGTACACGGGCGCGCTGCTCGCGACCGCCAACGCGCAGGAGAGAGCCGGCGACGTGCATGGCCGCGTCGGTACGTGTCGTCGTCTGGTGGCCGCGGACCCACATTCCGCCGTCCACGCGCGCGCGCTCATGCAGGCGCTCGACACCGCCGGCGACCGGGCTGGTGCCATCCAGCATGCGACGGAGTACGCGCAGCGCGTGCGCGCCGACCTCGAGCTCGAGCCCGATCCCAGCGTGATGGCGCTCGCGGAACAACTCCGCGTCGCACCCGTTAGGCGTCCGCCCACGCCAGCCAAGGAGCCGGGAGCATCATCGGTGGCGGTGCTGCCGTTTCTCAGCCTGGGCGCGACTCCGGAGAACGAGTACTTCGCCGAGGGCATTACCGAAGACGTCATCGCCCATCTCTCCAAGATCCGTGCGCTTCGCGTGATCTCGCGGACATCAGTGCTTCCCTTCAAGCACCGCTCGCAGCCGATGAAGGAGATCGCCGCGCGCCTCGGGGCGACGACGCTACTGGACGGAAGCGTCAGGCACGCCGGCGACCGCGTGCGGATTGTGGCGACGCTCATCGATCCGGGAACCGACCGTCATCTCTGGGCCGAGACGTACGATCGCCAGCTCACGGACATCTTCGCGATCCAGACCGATGTCGCGCTGCACATCGCGGCGGCGCTGAAGGCCGAGCTGTCGCGCGACGAACAGGCCCGCGTGCGGCGAGAGCCGACGACGAACGTCCAGGCCTACCGGCTCTTCCTGCAGGGGCGTCGGTGGTTCATCAAGTTCACGCCGGAGCCGTTGCGTCGCTCGATCGATCTGTTCGACCGCGCGATCGAGCACGATCCCACTTTCGCGTTGGCATACGCGCACGCGGCGATGGCCTACACGGAGCTGGCCGAGGCAGGGGCGATGACGCCCGAGGTCGCCTACGAGCGCGCATCGCATGCGGTCGCGAAGGCACTGGAGATCGATCCCGAGCTCGGCGCCGCGCACTGCACACTCGGCCATCTGAAAACCGCTCGCGAGCTGGATTGGGAGGGCGCGGAGCGCGCATTCAAACGGGCCATCGAGCTGAGTCCGAGTGGCGCGGAGGCGTACGACCTGTACGGACGATTGTGTACGGGACTCGAGCGCTACGAGGACGCGTTGGCGTTGCTACAGCGCGCCCAGGAGCTCGACCCGCTGGCGCACGGCCTCGACATTCCGACGGCGCTTCTGCGCGCGGGGCGATACGACGAAGCCGTTGCTCGAGCCGAGGAAGCGGTGAGCGTGTACGACGCGGAGGATCGAGCGCGAGCGACGCTCGGATGGGCATACCTGCTCTCCGGTCGCACACGAGAAGGGCTGGCGGAGCTCGAGCGAGCGGTCGCGCTCGCGCCGAACAACACGCAGTGGTTAGGCCAGCTCGGGGCGGCGTACGCGAGGGCCGGGGATCACGCGAAAGCGCACGCGACCCTGCGCGATCTCGAGACGAGGGCGGAGAGCACGTACGTATCGCCTTACCATTTCGCCTACGTTTACGCCGGGCTCGGCCAGGACGATCGGGCGATCGACTGGCTGAAGCGTGCGGTCGCGGAGCGCGCCGGGCCCGTGTTCGGTCTCAAGGGTTCGTTCCTGTTCGCGTCGCTGCACGCGCACCCGAGGTTTCGAGCGATCCTGCGCGAGCTGCACCTCGCGTGAGGCGCCTAACGTCTTACTTGACCTGCCATGGTTGTTGCACTCTCCGACGACGCCACCAAGACGGCGCTTGGCTCGATCCAACGCTATGCAGCCGAGCATCTCGACCAGGAATTCGGCGAGCTCCAGGCGCGGCTCCTGCTCGAGTTCTTCCTGAAGGAGATCGCGCCATCCGTGTACAACGCAGCGATCGCGGATGCGCAGGCGTATCTCCGCGATCGCGTGGCCGACCTCGAGGGTGCCTGCTATGCGCCGGAGTTCGGGTATTGGCCAAAGGCAACGACTCGGAAGCCGCGTTGAGGTTCGGGTCGATCTTGCGCGATGAGACACCGCGAACGCAGTTTCGCGGCGGCGCGCAGGGCGCCACCCGTCCGCGGAAAGGACCGAGTCCACCTGTGTAAAATGAAGTCATCCCGAGCGCAGCGAGGGATCGCGATCCTCCCGACCGAGGGCTCGCCCCTCTATCGTGACGATCGCGATCCTTCGCCTGACGGCTCAGGATGACAAAGGTGATCCGAACCTCCTTCGCCCACGCCAGCGGACCCGGGCGCACCACAAGGAGGCTCGTCATGCCCGTGCGTCACCTGCCCGTCCGTCCAGACCTGGACCAGCTCAAGCACCAGGCGAAGGACCTCCTCCGCGCGATCCACGCCGGCGATGCCGAAGCCGTCGCCGAGCTGCGCGAGCGCCACCCCGATTCGCCCGACCCGGCCACCGCAAAGCTCGCCGACGCGCAGCTGGTGCTCGCGCGAAGCTACGACGCGTCGAGCTGGACGCGGCTCGTCCAGTCGGCCCAGCTCATCGACGCCATCTGGCGAGACGACATCGACGTCGTGCGCGACCTCGTGGCGCGCAACCCGAAACTGATTCACGAGGACGCGCGCATTCGCAAGGGATGCAACTGGGGGCCGCCGATGTCGTATGCCGCGAACATCGGCCGTGACCGCATCATCCGGATGCTATACGAGCTTGGCGCCCGTGACGTGGACAAAGCCATCGACCGCGCCACGCTTCAGAGCCAGATCGGCACGGCGACGATGCTCCACGGCTTTCTCGGGAATCCGCCACTCCCCGACGGAGCGCTCGGCGGGCCCGCGTATACGCTGAGTGCTGACGGCACCGCGTTCGCGCTGTCGCGTGGTGCCCGGGTGTACGACGAACACGGCACGCTGGTCGCGCCCGTCGACATCGTGCTCGAGACGGACTCCCGCAAACCGTCGGCGAAGCACGCGATTCTCGCGTTGTACGAGCAGCACGGCGTCATGTTCCCCGACACGGCGCCAATGGCCGTGCACCGCGGGCGCATCGACCTCCTCGAGGAGCACCTGCGACGCGACCCCAAGCTCCTCACCCGCACGTTCTCACATCGCGAGATCTTTCCGGCGGAGATGGGGTGCACGGCCGAAGTGAATGCGACCGTGGGAACGCCGTTAGGCGGCGCGACGCTGCTCCACATGTGCGTGGACTACGACGAGATGGAGATGGCGACCTGGCTGCTCGACAAGGGAATGGATGTGAACGCCCGGTCGGCGGTGGGGGCCAGCGGGTTCGGTGGCTACACGGCGCTGTTCTCGACCGTCGTGTCGCAGCCGAATTTCTGGATGAACCTCCGGCAGCGCGGCCCGTTCGTCGCGCCGTTCACGAAGCTCCTGCTCGAGCGCGGTGCGGACCCGAACGTGCGCGCGTCGATCTGGAAGCGGCTGCATCCCGGATACGAAGATCCGATACGTTACGAGTACCGTAATGTCACGGCACTGTCCTGGGGTCGCCGATTCCCCCACCGCAACTTCGTGAGTGAGCCGGCGATGCGACTCATCGAGGAAGCAGGCGGTGTGGAGTAGCGCGTGAACAACCACGAACGCTGAACAGACAGACGGCGCTCCGCCGTCAGCGCACTCAGGGTTCGTGGTTCTCTTTCCACTACACGACGAGGCTGACGAGGAGCGTGAAGGCGAGGCCCGCAACGCCAATGATCGTCTCCGACACCGTCCACGTCTTGAGCGTCTGCGGAACGGTCATGTTGAAGAACTCCTTGATGAGCCAGAAGCCGGAGTCGTTCACGTGCGACAGGACGAGCGCGCCAGCGCCGGTGGCGAGCACCAGCAGCTCCGGCGGCGTACCGGGCATCGCGAGCGCTATCGGCGCGACGATCCCCGACGCCGTCGTCATCGCGACAGTTGCGGAGCCGGTCGCGACGCGAATGAGCGCCGCCACCGTCCAGGCCAGGATGAGCGGCGACGTATGCGAGCCGCTCGCGAGGTCGGCGATCGCGCGCCCTACCCCGCTCTGCACGAGGACCGCGTTGAAGCCGCCGCCGGCGCCGATCACGAGGACGATCGTCGCCGTCGGCGCCAGGCAGTCGTTGCAGAACTTCATGATGTCCTCTCGCGTAAACCGCCTCGGCCGCCCGAGCGACCAGAACGAGAACAGCAACGCGAGGAGGAGTGCGACGATCGGCTGCCCGACGAAGTGAAAGGCCGCGCGCAGGCTGGCATTCAACGACGGGGTCGCATCCGCCGCCGATGCGAGGAGCATCAGCAGGACCGGAATGAGCACGGTGAACACCGACATGCCGAAGCTCGGCATTCGGTCCGCCTCGCCTAACGCGGTCGAGGCGTCTCCCCCGCCGACGAGCTGCGCCGCGAGCGGATTGTGCGCGGGGAGCACGATGCGCGGCGCGATCCACACGGCGTAGATGGGGCCGGCCAGGGCCGCCGTCGGGAGACCCACGACCAGTCCATAGAGCAGCGTGCGTCCGACGTCCGCCTTGAACGCGCCCACCGCGAGCATCGCCGCCGGGTGCGGCGGCAGCATCCCGTGAACCACCGAGAGACCGGCCACGAGCGGGATGCCGATCTTCACGAGCGACAGCCCCGCACGACGCGCAATCGTGAATACGAGCGGGATGAGGAGGACGAACCCCACCTGGAAGAACACCGGGATGCCGACGATGAACGCCACGAACATGATGGCCCAGTGCACGCGTCGCTCGCCGAAGCGGTCGATCAACGTCGTCGCGATGCGCGTCGCGCCACCGGACTCCGCCATCAGCTTCCCGAGCATGGTCCCGAGGCCGACCACGACGGCGATGAACCCGAGCACGTTGCCGACGCCATCCTGGAACGCCTTGACCGCCGCCGTGAGGTCCATGCCGGCGGCGGCACCCAGCCCGAGCGACGCGATGGTGAGCGCGACGAACGGGTGGACCTTGAAGCGGGCGATCATGACGATCAGCAGCGTCACCGCGCCTAACGCGATGAGCAGCAGCCACACCTGTGGCGTCATGCGGACGCGCGCGCGACGAGCGCCGCCACCATCTCCTCGGCCGAGCCTCCGACGTCGCACACCCACGCGCCTTCGTCTGGAGCCGGTTCTTCCAGCGCCTCGAACTGGCTCTCCAGCAGGGCGGGATCCATGAAGTGGCCCTTCCGCGCGCGAAGGCGTTCGCCGATCAGCTCGCGCGTTCCTCGCAGATAGATGAACTGCAGCGGTTGCGGCCTGGCCCCGTCGCGAAGCGTCTCGCGGTACGATCGCTTCAGGGCCGAACAGGTGAGGACCAGCCCGGTGCCAGCGTCCTTCGCCTCACGGATTCGCGAGGCGAGCGTCAGGAGCCATCCGGCACGGTCCTCATCGGTGAGTGGGATGCCTGACGACATTTTCCGGACGTTCTCCGGCGGATGGTAGTCGTCACCCTCGACAAAGGTGACCCCGATGGCCTTCGCGAAGTTGGCCCCGATGCGAGTCTTCCCGCACCCCGAGACGCCCATCACCACGTAGAGAGCCGTATGCGCGTTTTGCATCCGGCTAATGTGCGTCGGCACGGGGACTGACGACTAGGGACATCGGGACTCGGGACATCGGGACTGGGGACTCGGCCGGGAGGCTATTACCGCAGAGGAAGGCTTCGCGGCGCTAATGGCTTCCCCGCCGAGTCCCGATGTCCCGAGTCCCGAGTCCCTAGACCTCGTGCGACCTCGCGAACCGAGCGATGTGCTCGGCTGCCCGAAACGCCAGCGCCTGGATGGTCATCGTGGGTTGGCCGCGACCGGACGTCACGAAGCTCGACCCATCGCAGATGAAGAGGTTCGGCACGTCGTGCGCCCGGTGATATCGATCGACCACGGACTCGCGCGCGTCGTCGCCCATGCGCGCCGTTCCCAGCAGATGCACGCCTCCATCGATGGGGAGGATCGGCTGGGTCCACACCCGCGCCGCGCCCGCCGCGTGCATGAGCTCCTCCGTGCGGTCTCGGAACCACTGCTTCGCCTTCATGTCGTCCGGATGATCCGTGTACGTGAGGCAGAGACCGGGACGCCCCCAGCGATCCGGATGATCGTGATCCAGCGTCACGGTGTTCGATGCCACCGGGAGCGACGTGATGTGGGCGTAGAACCGCACCGAGTGCGTGAAGTAGTCGCTCAGCGCGCGCTTGTACTCGCGTCCCCACGTCGGCACGTCGTCCGGCAGCACGCCTAGCGCAAATCCGATCGGCTGATAGTTGAACCGCGCGTCGATGCCGCCACCGCCATAGAAGCCGCGCTTCGCGTCGGCGTCGTAGAAGTCGTGCACCGTCCGGCTCGCGACCGGTCCCTTGTACTCGTTCAGTGGATGATCGAACCGACCGAACGTGGACGCATGCCCGTTGAACATGATGTAGCGCCCCACGTTCCCGCTCGAGTTCGCGAGCCCATGCGGAAAACTCGGCGACGCCGAGAGAAGCAGGAGTCGAGTCGTCTCGGCTCCGTTGGCAGCGACGATGACCGCACGCGACCCTTGTCGCCGCTCTTTTCCCTCCCGATCCCAATACAGCACACCGGTCGTGCGCCCCTTCGCGTTCGTCTCCACACGGAACGCTGTGGACTCGGCGCGGACCTCGCAGCGACCCGTCGCCACGGCCTTCGGAATGACGGTCGCCAACGTCGATGACTTCGCGCCGAACTCGCACCCGTAGTACGAGCAGTGCCCGCACGCGAGGCACGGCGAGCGACCGTCGTACTGCTTCGAGAGGATCGCGAGCGGCGACACCTGTGCGTGCAGCCCAAGCGCGCTCGCGGCGCGCTCCAGCACCACACCGGATGACTTGTTAGGCAGCGGCGGCAGCGGATACCGGCGCGAGCGCGGCGGGTCGAATGGGCCCGGCGCGCCAGACACGCCGATCTCCCAGTCGACCTTCGTGTAATACGGCTCGAGCTCCTCGTACGTGATCGGCCAGTCGGCGAACCCCGTGCCGGGGATCGAGCCCCACTTCGACCGCTCCTTGAAGTCGATCGGACGGAACCGCCAGTAGTTCGCCGCGAAGTGCACGCTGCTGCCACCCACGCCACGCCGGTACGCGAGCGCTCTGCCCGCGTTCCGACGTGCCGGCTCCGCTTCGCTGCCCCGAATCGTCTGGATAGGCTCGAACGCGAGATTGAGCATCGCGTTCTCGCGCTCCACGGCCCACTCATCGTGCGTGAACTGGCTGGGCTGCTGCCACGGTCCCGCCTCGAGCACCACCACATCGAAGCCCGCTGTCGCAAGCTCCTTCGCGAGCACTCCACCCGCGGCCCCAGATCCGACGATCACGAAATCGACGGTCTCGCCCTCTGCATATGTGCGCTGCGTCATGCGTCGTGCTTCGCGTTCGTCTCGTCCTGCGCGTCGTACCAGCCGAATGGCGCCGCATACGTGGGCTCGTGCTCGAGACCCACGATCGTCCACCCGGTACCGTTCCTGTTGCCGCCGTAGGCGGAGTCGGCAAACGTTCCGACGATGACGAGCATGCGTGCCGCCGCGAAGAACGGCGTGCGCTCGACTTGTTGCATGAGTGCCACCTGTCGCCCGGGCGAGACCGACGCGAAGTCGCGCTCGCCGAGCGTGCGCGCGCGCGCGTCGAGGTCGGCGAGACCAGCGCGCACGACAGGGACGATATCAGCAAAGAACGGCTTGCCGAATGCCCGGTCGACGAAATGCACGGCCCCCGCTTCGTCCGCGCCGGGCAGGCTCTTGTCGGACGGAATGATCTGAGCGGCGAAGGCCCGCATCGCCCTGGCCTCCGCAGGCGTGAGCGCAGCAAACTCGTGGGCCGCGCTCTCGTCTTCGCGCCGGCAGCTCGCCAGCGCGGCAAGCCAGGGGATCTCGAGCGCGATCCAGCCTGCCGTAGCGGCTCGACCGGATTCAGCGAGGAATCCGCGGCGATTGAGTCGATCGAGGGTCACACCGTCGAAACGCCCTTTGGGCGATCAACGGGTCAGAGCCCTTGAAACCGGGCTTTCAAGAGCTCTGACCCCTTGATCGCGCCCGGCGGATTCTCAGCACGAGAACGATCGTCGCAAGCGTGATCGGCAACATCTCGCTCGTCACATGTCGTCCGTGGTCCTTCACGATGTGCGTCCCTGTCCCGCCGAGCATCACGGCGATGATGAGCGCCGCACCGACGATCGCGCTCCGAGGCCAGAGAAGTAGCAGCGCAGCAGAGGTCTCCACGAACCCGATGAGGATCCGGAACCACGTCGGATAGCCCCAGTGGCGGAACGCGATCGCCCAGCCGCCCGTGTCCGACAGCTTGTTCCACGCCTGCGGGGCGAACACGAAGACGAGAAAGAGCGTCGGAATCCAGACGGCGGCGAGCCGGGCGCCAGACTTGATGCGAGCGACGTTCACGCGAGGGCTCCGGTTGAAGTTCGGTAGCGCCGTCGTGGCGCACGAGCGCAACCGTAGGCCGGCGAATCGCGCGACGCATCGTACGAACGGACTAGTCCTTCACTCGAAGGGTTGCTCGATTCACGGCATCAACCCACCTTCGCCGCATGCGCGACAAACGGCTCGGCCGAACGCTCGCGATCGGCATCGCGGCGCTGGCGGTGTTCAACACCGTCTCGAGTCTCTCGATGCCCATCGCGGATCGACGGCCGAGCCCGGGCATGACGCTGGCCGTTGCCGTCGCGCTGGTGGCGCACAGCACGGTCTACTGGTTCAGCGACCGGCTGCGTGAGCGCCTCACCGTTGCAGGCTATCTCGCTATCCAGGCGACGCTCGTCTTTCTCGTCGGCCTGACGGGGACGATCGTCCCCGTCGTCCTAACGCTGTACGTCGCGCTCACTGTCGAAGCCATCGTCGTCGCCGAATCGCAGTGGGGAACGATGGCCATCACGACCGGAGCCATCGTATTGCTCGGCGCGAGCGCCGCATTCGCCTGGGGAGTCTACCGCGCGGCCACGGTCGGCCTTCTCTTGGCCGTAGTCGGAGTGCTGGCTCATGCGGTCGCCGCACTCGTGCGTCGCGATGCGCCAGACCCGCAGTCCGCGCCGGCCCGCCCCGGCGCAGAGGAGGCTGCGAACATACGGCAGGTGCCCGCCCCGGCCGAGGTGGACTTCGATCGCCGGGACCTCGCCCGACTCACTGCCAGGGAGCGCGAAGTCCTTCGGTCGCTCACCAGCGGCGCGCGCACGATCGAGATCGCCGAACAACTCGACATTGCAGAGCGAACCGTGAAGGCTCACCTCGCGAACATCTACCAAAAGCTCGGGGTCGACTCGCGCACGGCAGCGGTCGCGATGGCGTTGCAGAGGGACTCCTCGACCGACCACGCCGCGTCGGACGGAGTTCCGCCGGCGAACAGGACTAGCTAGCGGGCGTTCGCGGCTCCTGCCATGTTCCGCCGCGTCGAACGGAAGCGTCTCAGGCCATCAGCAAAGTCCTCAGCCGCGGAAGGGATTGTGCAATCCACAGCATACGACGCGATCGTTGTCGGGTCCGGCATCTCTGGAGGCTGGGCCGCGAAGGAGCTCACCGAGAAAGGGCTGCGTGTTCTGCTGCTCGAGCGTGGCAAGAACATCGAGCACATCAAGGACTACGTGAACGCGACGAAGGGGCCGTGGGAGTATCCCCATCGCGGCGGTCGCACTCGCGAGATGGAGAAGCACTATCCCGTCCTCAAGCGCGACTATCCACTCAACGAGAAGAATCTCGATTGGTGGGCGAACGACGAGGAATCGCCGTACACCGAGGTCAAACGCTTCGACTGGTATCGCGGCTACCACGTCGGCGGCCGCTCGCTGATGTGGGGCCGCTGCAGTTTCCGGTGGAGCGATCTCGACTACGAGGCGAACGCGAAGCAGGGGCTCGGCACCGATTGGCCGATCCGCTACGCCGACCTCGAGCCCTGGTACAGTCACGTCGAGAAGTTCGCGGGCATTGCCGGCTCGAAGGAAGGATTGCCGCAGCTTCCCGACGGCGAGTTCCAGCCCGCGATGCCGCTCAACTGCGCCGAG